>ENA-UOOA01000633-UOOA01000633.1-human-gut-metagenome-genome-assembly--contig:-P61old-NODE-633-length-68585-cov-10.767620_pt1 | contig 68585 bp, 86 predicted proteins | sample MGYA00242467_ERZ724014 | MGnify/ENA metagenome assembly ERZ724014 | reverse complement strand
CTGGATGAAATCACAGTATCAATGGGGCTGCTGGAGCTAAATAGATACCCCTTGATTTTATACAGTACCCCATCTTTTGGTGACAAAAGGGCCTCCCAAGCCCCCCTGCAGCCCGACCTGGGCGCAGCTTTGACACCCCCAAGGTGCTCCCTTTTTGTAGTGCGAAGCACTCTGGCGTGAATTCCCCCTACGCCGAACAGCGGCCACCGGAAAGGGGCTGGATATGTAATCCAACTAAACCATAAATGGGGCTCAAAACGGGGCTTTGACGGGTCACGCGCTGGTTTGGGCTCAATTCCAAAATTGTTTTAAGGAGGTGACAAAATGCATCATTTATTGCCGAATGCGTTTATCCGTATAGCCTCAGCAGCTAAGATGGGGGCTCACTGGGAGGGGCTTGGAGCAGCCTCGATAACCGAATGCGTTCAACATGACCGAAGAAAAAAAATCAAAAGGTCGCAGGCAGCCCGTCAGCGAACCCGTATGGCGGTCCCAGCCAGTAACGGGCCTCAACGAACTCGCGGCCATGTGGCCCACCGGCAAAAAAGGCCTGTGCCGTCAGGCTGAAATCCCCCTTCGCACCTTCAACGCCTGGCTGAAACTCACCGGCCCGATTACCTCCGAGCAGCTGGAGGACCTTTGCGCGACGATCCACCTGAGCGATGGCGAAATTGAGCGCACCCGCCCCACCGGGGGATGCTTGCTTGTGGCGAATACCGCCAAGAACGTCATCCAGCTCTACGAAGCGATTACCCATGAAAATGAGCTGCTGGCTTGCTTCGAGGCCGTCAGCACCTCCTCCCAGTTCGGTGGCTACCGGGTGCTGATATTCGCCATCATGGGCTATAGCCCGACCGTCATCCTCTTTCCGCGTGGCGGGCCTGCTGAGGCCGCTCTCAACCGTAACGACTTGCCGGGGTTTCAGGGCCCCGTGCCCATTCCATCTGGATTTGCCAGATTCATTGACGGGCTCATCGAAGACATGGCGGAGCACGACGAGCACGGGCACGAGGGCTGCGACATTTTCAAAGACTACTTCTCCTGGTTCTTGACCCTCCAAAGTGGAGAGCCAGGGGAAGAAGACGAAGACGAGCGCAACGAAGAGGACGATGACATCCCCCCTCACCTGAGGATCGCGATTGACATCCTGGCCACCAGCTACTCCGAAGACCCCAACGTGCAAGAACACTCCCGCAGCTTGATGCCCTCATGCAACCCCAGCGACAAAGATCTGAGGGCGCTGCTGCGCACCACCTTTGCCAATGGGTTTCTCGCGGGGCTACGCCTGAACCGGGAATGACTGCCGGGAGGGCTGGAGCCCCTCCCCGCCTCCGCTGGGCCCTCCTTGCTTCACCCAGCCGTAGCAGAAGTGCCTCAGTCGAGCGCGAAACACAAACTCACAAAATGGTAGGCTTGAGCCCATAACCCAAAGGAGGCTCGATTGGCACTGTTGAAACTGAACTGCGTGAACTGCTCCGCGCCGCTGGAAATTGGCGATGACCTTGAGCGCTTTGCGTGCGCTTATTGCGGGACAACACAAATAGTCGAGCATGCAGGCGGTGTCGTCGCGCTTCGCAGGGTTGAAAGCGCCATTCAAGCCGTTCAAAAGGGAACTGAAAAGACGGCTGCCGAACTGGCCCTGCCCCGCCTCGAAAAAGAGCTGGCAGCAGCACAGGAATCCCTCAATCAGGCAACAGCCAGGCTGCAAGAGAAAATTGAACGTGCCCGCAGTGGTCGCCGACTGCTAACCGCAATTCTCGCCGCCGTAATTTTTATGGCGGGCATGATGACAGTTGGAATTGCAGCAAGTGCATCTGAAACCATGTCATACATCCACGTAGCGGTGTGGATGACTGCTCTCGTCGTCATTCCGACCTTTGTTTATCGAAAGATCAAGCTCCCACAGTCGAGCAGATCGGAAGTCGAGGGCGCAGAGGCCAAAATCGCCAAGATCAGAGCGCAAATAGCCGCTGCAAGAGCAGTCGTGGATAGCGTTCATTAATCGAACTGCCAGGGGCTCAGCGCCCGCCACTACACGTAGCGGTCGCAGAACACCTTCAGGCGCCAGGCAGCCAACGGCACCAGCGACACCACAAGCCACAACAGACAGTCCACCGCGCTCCAGTTGGCGATCCTCTGTGTACCCTGGTCATCCAAACTCAGTGGGTCAAACAGAGCCCCTGCCACCCACACCGACACAAACCATACCGCTGCGATGAGGGACCACCTGCGGCACTCTGAAGACCTTGCCCGCCTCCACTGAGCAGCTGGGTCGGTCGAAGCCGGGTTGTCGTGCATCCACCAGTCCGAATCGAGCCTTGGCGCCGTGGACAAGGCCTGCTTTTCTGCGGCAATACGCCCTTCCGCTCTCGCAGCACGCAGCGTCAAATCCAGCTCCTGCATCGGCTCAGAATCCCTGAGCCGCTTATCCCGGATCTCCGCGTCAGATGCCAGCAAGCGGTCAAACGCATCCATCACAAAAATCGGAGGTTTGTGTTGGTGGCAATCTGGGTCGCTGAACCGTAGAGTCCGAGAAATCGTCTCAAACGTACGCTGCAGCTTCAACGAAGGGGCGACGCCCTGAGCGATGTACGCCTTCCAGCCCAAACGAAACCGGTCCAGCTCCTCGGGCGAGAGCAAACAGCCCTGTGCACCGAGCCAAGATCTGATCACCATCCAGTCCGTCTGCGACGATACCGCCGCGTTCGGCTTATTGGCCATGTCTGCCAAAGTCTTCACGTAGAAGACGCCAGCCTCCACGAATGCGGAGACTTCCTGGTTTGGATGGGGCTTGCCGCGCATTTGGTCAGGAGCGAAGGCGTGGATCGTAGTGCCATGGCCTGATCTTGCGTGCCGTGATCTTGCCCGCGTCCGGGTGCTTCGGATTGATGAGCACGTTGTACTCCTCGCTCACCACCACGGATGGAACCTGATAAAGCAAACTGGAGAGCCCCTTGAGCCAAGCATCGCCCACGTTGTGCGAAGTCATGCTCGCTGGGCGCGCGTCCCACCCCACAGGCATGGTGCTGGCCATGTCTATCTTGCGAGACTCCCACACATCCATGGGCACCGTCACCTCCACCAGATAGCGGTTCAGGGGCAGCTCCCCCATGTCCATGTGAACAACGGTTTCCAAAGCGGCCAGCGCAATGCTTGTGGAGGTGTAAACAACCGGGAGGCCCTTACGGTTCCAGCGCCCCCCCGAGATCTCAGCACCTTTACCAGCCATGTCGTGCGCCTCATAGTCGGCCGCATCCGTGGCAATTCTCCAAAGGGAGACCGTTTTCATGCGTAAGCCCCGGACTGCGCCTGCGCCAATACCTGCATCACCAGTTGCTGACCCTCAGCCGTATCCATGAAGCTTGAAGGCGTCTTGCCACCCAAGGAAGGCTGAGGACGTTCCAGCCAGTTGCCCACCCAAGCGGGGGCATCAAATCCTTCGGGATTGCCAGACTCACGAACCATCGCCTCGACCTGTCCAATCAGGCGCCGCAGGCCAAACACACGAGAGGATTCCTCTGTGGAAAGCTTCTCTTTCTTGGTCAACCTGCGCCCGAAGGTAGCGCGGGTGAGTCCAAGTGCGGTAATGGACTTTTCTTGGGGCCACCGCATCCTGGTAGTGATGTACTTCATCTGCTCAGCAGGTACGCCGCCTCTCACCGTGGTTACGACCTCCATCGGATCTGCGTAATACGCTTGGACAAAAAAGTCTCTCCCCGCTTCCACATTGCCTACTGGTTTGAGAACAGCGGCTCGGCGGTTTGCACCCAGCGCCTGGTGCACCAATTTCTTTGGAGGCTTTTTAAGCGTTTGGGTCATGTCTACTCCTTTGATGATGCATTGTGTCTCATTTGAGCATCTAAGGGGAAAATGGTTCACTGACCCCGCGTGAGACAAGGCAAGAGGCGCCCTGCCTCAACCCTTGCGCAGCAGCTCTTTGCCTGCGTCAGTGATGTAGATCTCGCAGGAAAACTGAAAACCGTCCAGGGGATCGCCAGGGAGGTCGAACGACTCTTCCACTGTGAAAAACACCAGGCCCATGCGCTCCAGCGTCCGGTACACCGTTATGCCGGGGATGACAGTGCCAAACACGGGGTCTTTCTCTATGGTCTCAGGCACGCGCCACTCGATCAAAGAGCCGCCGTGTTCTTGTAGCAGTTGCAGTGCCGTCCTTTGGTTGGCCAAAAGCATGGGCTGGGGGTTGCGCACATGGCCCACGACCCCGGCTACATCCCGACTGCTCACGGTTGAAGTCTCGGTCATTGGGGCTCCTTTGTAGCAGCGACTGGCAAGCGCACGTACCGAAGCATGTCCGCAATCACAATCGAGCGGATGGAGCGCAGCAGATGGCACTGTGCGCCGACAGTCTGTGGGGAGGGATTGCCGTTGGGAGATCCGGGGGCGCGCATGCTGGCTTCGAGCTCCTTGGCAATGCCTTCTGCGGTCTCTGCCAGCCTGCCCACCATCTTGGTGACCTCGCGCGCTGCAGTGACTTTGTTGAGCCCCAGCTCGATGCCGGTATCGATGAGCTTTTCGTAGGTCACCTCATCGAAGTGGGTCGCGCCAGCAACGGGCTCTGCGAGCTTTTCATGGGGCCACACCGCATCACCATCGGCGTAAACCCGTGTGTGATAGACCGCTGTGCACAGGAGGTCGTAGAACGGTGCCACGCGCTTCCCCTCCTGGTCCACCAGGAACGAAATGTTCTTCAGGTGCGAGTCCGAGTTTCCAACCAGAGTGTTGAAGAGGATCCAGCGGTACACCGCCATGCGCGCTACCGCCCTGTTACGGCACTGGCCGATGAGATCCTTGAGCTTGGGTAGGCTCGCACTGGTGTACTTGTTGTAGGCGGGCTCATTGAGCATCTGGATGCCGTCCAGGGCATGCACGCGGGCGGGTTCATCGGGGCCGGGGGTGCGGTCGAATCGCGAAATGATGAATACTGGCTCCGGCACATACAGGTGGTAGACCTTCGGCACGTCGAGCCCCATGCGTGCAGCCAGCATCATGGTGAACGTCTCGTTGATCACCGAGTGTGGATAGCCCTCTGCCGTTGAGTTTGGCTTGAGAATGTGGGTAGACGGGGTGCCCTTCAGGGGCTCGCTCAGATCCTTGCGCTTGGCGTCATAGACCACCACCATCTTGTGCTGAGCCCCCGCCAGAGACATGCGCTTAGGCGCATCCTTGTTCAAGGAAGCCCTGGGCAGATTGCGAATGCGCTGAGAGAGGTCGTTCCAGGTGAGCGGCTGCATTCCTTTTTCAGGCTGCGGTGCGCCTTCGGCCTGCAGCACCAGAGCCCCAGCCGACTCCATGCCCATGCGCTCCAACATGCCGAAGGCATCGGTGGACTCCACCTCCACCTCTTTGGCCAGCACCTGGCGCATCAGCTCCTCGGGCAGCAGGTTGTCAAAGAACCACTGCACGGGGCGCACCGATGAGCCGTCTACCTGCCAATTGGTCGCCAGAGGAAGGGATGGGGCCAGGGGAAAGGCGCCGGGGCTATCCAGCCAAGTCGCCGCGTACTGGAACGACCAGATGTTGTCCTCATCTCGCAGCGTGCCCACCAGGGCGCCATTGATGAGAACTTGGAGCGTGCGCATGGTCATTCACCCTCCTTTTTGTAAGTCCGGGTGTGAAACGAGCCGACCTTGGGCAAATGGGCATTGATGGCCGACTCCACCGCATCCGCCTGCGACTCGGGCACCTCCAGAACCATGCGGATGCCCAGCTCTTCGAGTACAGTGAGGACACGGCCGAACTGAACGGTGTCTTTGCCCTTCTCCAGATCGCGCAGGAACACATGGCTGACACCAGAAATGTCGTCCTGACGGAGACCGCTGGCCTTGCGCATAGCGCGGATGGCCACCCCAACGCTTTCGACTGACCTCACCCACATGCGCATGGCTGGCTCCAAAAACTCAATGATCGTTTAGATTTTAGCGATTTTGAGCGATCAGGCAAGAGAATCTAATAGAGCGTTTAGATTCTCAAGGAAATGGGTCTTGCCAGCGTAGAAACTAAGCGAGCGCTTCATTTCTGGGGCGCTCAACGTATCTGCGCCGAATAGGGATGCCGGGGAGTGGTGCTCAAACGACGGCACAGGAGCACGTCTATGCCATCGAGTAGAATTCTCACAATGGTGCCCACAAGCGCGCCAACTCAACCTCCGACTTTGGAGGTTGCCAAGGACACGTGCTCCAGCTGAAATTTCCGCTCCGCTTGGAGTGGTGTTTTTGCATGGAAGAAAAATTATGTCCGCATCACGCGATAGCCTCGAATTCGGTTACGACGAGTTTTACGAAGCTTACCTTGGCGTTCCGCACCACCGAGCGCTGATGGGCTTATCCAAAGCCCCCCTCATCCATCCGTCCGATTTCGCTGCGAAGAATCCGCAGCACGTCTGCCTGGCAGCATTGCATGGGCACATGCTCTACCCGTCAGACGAACGCACGCTCAAGGAGCGCGTCAAGGACGATGGCCCGTACGCGAAAACGCTTCGCGCACGTATGGACATGTTTGCCGAGATGGTCTCGGAATTTAATGCCCTTCAGCGGCGGGTTGGGTGGATGTTTGGCGGCGTGACAACAATTTCCCTTGACGACGAGCCATTCACCAGGGCGGCATTCGAACAAGCTGGATTGGGCGGAACACCGATTGCTGAGGCCGCGATGGTGTACGAGGAAGATCGCGAGTTCTTTTCGCTGGGACACTCGGGGCGCTTGAACCATTTTGCCCGTCACTTAGGCTTCCCGAATGTGCAGGCGCTCACCGCGTTCATGGGGCGCTTGGACGATGAAGCTTCAGCGATGGGATTTCCATCGTACGCGGCCATGTGTGTCGCCACCCGGTACATCGATCACCTGCTCGATGTCTACGAGGCTCAGTCGAGTGCCCATTCCGCATTGGAGGATCTTCGTTCAAAGCGGGAGTTTCTGAAGCGTGAGTCCGTTTTCACCATCGAGCGCTTCATGGCTTGTCGTTTGACCGAGGGAGGAAAAACCTTCCACATTGACATCGGTGAGAAAGGGGTCTTGATCGCCCTTTATGAGGGTCCGCTCAGGGGTGAAGTTGGGATTGTCACTTCGCAATTCCTCTCCGACAAAAGCCCGAACTACCACAGCACATGGTTCGCTTGAGCCTAAGGACGAGCATGAACTACAAAAAATTCCGTTCGTACTCTGGCTGCACAACCTGCCGTGGTCATGGAAACGATGTGACCGTAACCTGTCCAAATTGCGCAGGTACTGGATACGACCCACACGAAGAGAATCCCTTCGCGCAGTGCCACCAGTGCTATGGCGAAGGCGAAACCACATTAGAAATCTGCCCGGACTGTGGGGGCTCCGGCGAAGCTCAAGACCCTGAGGACGAATGATCAGGTTGCTTGGGTGAAACGCGAAAGGCCTGCGGCAACAGCAGGCCTTTTTCTTTACGGGCTTGAATACACTTGCAGATGCCATGACCATCGAGCACGACTATTTCCGGCCCAGAGAAGCCCCTGCCAGCCTGCTCTACGACGCCTTCCAGGAAGAGGCCAAGCACCGCAAGCGTCGTGATGTGGATGAGTGGATTCGGCTGGAGCTGGAGGCCGTTCACCGAGCGGCCGTCACCTATGCGGAACAGCATGGCCTGCATGCGCCGACCATGGAGCAAGTCGCAGCAGCGGAGCGTTACGCACGGGGCTCTGCGGACTATGGATCCAAGTGGGCTCTTGTGCTCTCACAGAAGATGAGCGCGATCAACAACACTGAGCGCTAAGTCTCTCCCACTGGCGTGCTTTCGCACCGCCTCATCTGGTCAGTGCTTGGCCGTTGAGTTGCTCATGGGAATAGTGAGCCCCAAATGAGCATCCAGCCAAATGGCAACATCAGATGCATCCTCCGCAATGGTTCGAATCTGCATGAGAACATCGCGGGGCGGGTTGGCGATCTCAATGAGCATTTTGACCACTTGGAGGCGCTTATCGCGGTCTATGTAGCTCCAAGTAGTACCCCACCCACCAGAAGGTTTGTCGAGATCGTGAGCAAGGAGCAGCTTAGCGCACGCGCTCTTTCCAAATGCGAGAGCGTTGAAAAAAGGCCCCGTCACGAGCGGCATACAAGCCTCTTTAAGCATGTATTCAAGAGCAATGCAGGCCTCGCGATCAACCATCGGCCCACGCGTCAAAGTAGCAGCGATCATTCCAAAAATTTCCGGTTCACTTCCGATGACTCTATGGATGGCAATAAATTTGATCGCCCCCAATCCGGTGTCATTCGTACCTGGAATTGAAGTAAGCACGAAGTGCGCGTTCTCCTTTAAAACACGTTGGTCAGTCGCTTTCGCTGCAGACATGATGTCGTCCAACGAAGCGTCTTGTCGCTTTGCCACGGCCACAAGGGCTTCAAGGGGTTTGGGAACACGCTTCATGAGTCATACGTTGTTGCACTGAGTTGGTTGCGCAGTCTGCACCTGCACGCGGAAGAACTCAATGGTGTTGTCTTCAATGGCCTTCACGATCCACGCGGGTTTGCGGCCACGGCCAGCCAGTGATCCATCCCAGGAAAGGCCACGGTTCGGATCGTAGAAGGTGGTGGGACGCTTGGTCGATGGCGGGAGGGGATTTCGGCTGATGGAGCCCAGACCGACTTGAATGGGTGTCAGGCCATACTGCTCTACCAGCTGTCGGGCGGTTTGGATGGCCTGGCTCTTGTACTCTTTGAACAACTCGTCACGGCGGGCTTGAAGTTCTGCAATCTGACGGTCTAGCTCGCGGATTTCTAAATTCATACCTGAGATTTTATGGAGCCAGCGAGAAATCGTTGAACAAACTTCAATTTTGCGCGCAACAACCCAATGACCAGTTGCCACAAAAACGAGCGCCTATTTCAGGCTGTCGGCAAAAGCAACCTGCAATTCACCATCTCATCAGCTCTTAGCCGTCCGTATCAGGCGAGGCCACTCGGAAACCAGTTGCGCAAGTCGTCGTAGTCCTGGTGAGCCCCCAAGACGGTCACTGACGCGATGTGATGCTCGGTGGTGTTCAGGTATGGCACGTTGGAATCACCGTTTTCGATAAGCTGGCACAGGAGATCGTCATCATCCATGTTCAGCAGTAGCCTGCATTGAAGCGGTCGGCTGGAATAGATGCTGCAAGAGCCCTCTCGCAGGAACGTGCAGGGAGCGCCGTAGGTCTGCAGGGTTGCATCCCTGATCTGCTCGCTCTGCTCTTCAAAGCCCTGCATCGTGAACTGGCCCGCTGCCGTGTTGAGGTGGGCTCCAGTCTCTCTGGCAATCACCTGCGCCTCGGCGCGCGAAACCATGACCGAGATGTGGCAGCAGTGAGAGCAGCCCTTGCGGCACGCCGCAAGGTGCGCGGCACCCTCTTGGAGGTAGTCAGCCGCTTTTCTGAGCCACATCACCCGCTTGGCCACCGTCCCTGCCTGCGCCGCTTGGTCCACCAGGCGTGCTTCAGGCCTGCGATCACGCCCGCTGAGGGTCTTCATCTTGGCTTCGACACGCGGCAGGAGCCCCGAGCAGCGCTCCTCAATCCGCCGCAACACCTCAGGGGTGCGGCCCTGCACCTCAACCGCTGGCGCCTGAATGGTGTCCCTCCTCATGGATAACTCCCTACCCGATTGCTGACTGAAAGTGGCGCCAGAGGCGCCGACCACAGGCCGTCGCCATATGACAAAGCGCACCGTCTAAAACAACATCGTACAACCGTCCAAAACAACAATAGACCAGCGTCCAAATTGACATTCAGCCTGATTGGGGGAGTACACCCTTCCTGGATTGTGCTCGCGACGCAAGTGCTTCGAGTCATCTGCCTGAGCCCCTCCGCCCTACATCAACTCAAAGGGCGAGAGAACACCAGCTAGGTGATCAGGTCGGCCGTCCTCCACCACCAGCCACAGCATGGGCCCCTGCTGTACCTGGGCTCTGGAAAGAACCTCCTCAACCTTCATCCCCACCTGTAGCAGCTGGGTTTCATGGATCGAAACCAACTCCATGCCGTTGCCCTTTGCAGTCTCCAAGGACTCGGCCAACCGCGACTTCCTCAGCCCATTTCTCAGGTACTTGGCCAAGCCCAGTTCGGAGACAAGGTGCCATGAGCCATCCAGCCACACAGGCAAGAACGAGAACGAGTGCATCAGCATGAGCTGGCGGGCGTGAGCGACTGGCTGCCAAGGCTCGACGGTGATGGGGGTGGAGACCATCAAATTCGCTACCGTCTGCGCTACTTCTGCCATGAGTGCTTCCTCTAAACCGATACACAACTCCATTGCCTCTTGCGTTGCGTGTCTTGCGTAGGCCCCTGTGTGCATCGCATCGTTGCGGGCCGTTTGAACAATCGCGTACAGAGCCCCAAAAGTCTTGAACCTGGAAGGGAACAACGCGGCCATTTCCGTCAGGACGAGTGACTTTTCAGCCAAGGGTCTGATCTTTTTTTCGTAGCCACCCATCGCTTTTTGCTTGCCAAGAAGGCGCAGACCCAAAGCCTCCAGCGCGAAGCAAATGGCCCCGAACCCTTCCGCGTCTGCAAATGCCGCGTAGCGGGCCTCTCGCAGGCGGTTGCGATAGAAAAGGCATTCATGGGGTTGCAGCTCCCCCACAGGCTGAGTTTCACAAGGAGAGGCCATGTGCATTCAATCTTGAGAAAGCTTTTCCAGCTCCTCTCCCACCCCACCAACAGCCTCCACCAGTGCTTCCGAAGAATCCGCCATTTGCCCCGCAAACCCATCAAGGGAATTTCGAAATTCCTCCAGCATTGAGGATGTGGCGCTGCCAACTTCCAGCCGGGATGCTGCATTCATCAGGGCCGCGACAAGTTCGGGAGATTTGGATGCCACGCCTTCTCCGATGAATGCTTCTACGGCTGCGGAGGAGCGTCGAAGCAAAGCCACAGCTTGCAAAAACGGATCTTCCTTGAAAGAGAGATCATGGGCACTTTCTTCGGAGGCGATTAATGCCGTGATTCGCTCGCATTCAGTCGATGCATCTCCTCCTTCATTGGTCAGCTCCGATGGGATAAAACGCCCTTCGCGATGCCCCCTACGCTCGCCCGTACCAATGTATTGATCGTCAAAACCAATGTCTCGAAGACGAAAAACGAATTCCGCGGACATGCTCACCAAGCCAGCTTCGATGGCCTCCCACATCTGCGAGGTAGTGTCGGCAAGGGCCGCTGCTTGCGCTATCGAGAGGCCGCAGCGCTCCCGTTCTTCTTTAAGACTGGAGGCGGCAGTAGAGAGCAAAAACATGGGCGAATCCAAGAGTTGAGGTGCTGTAGCAATTACGCAGGCCCCGAGAGCTATCACATGCCTGAACACACCAACGCTCTAATCCGATTGTTGGGGCTTTTGCTGATGGCTCTGAACTGGGCCGGAGGGGCTCACATGCGGCGATGGTACAGGCCTGGACTTGAAGCTGATGCCGTTATATGGGGACAGCGAATACTCCGTCTCCATTCCCAGCAACTGGGCTACCAACACCATGATGAAGCCAAGCACCATTGCCACCAACGCAGGGTTGATGGATTTCAGCGCGCAGCGGCGAATGCGGATGAAGAGAGTGTTTTTCATGGCCTTGAATGTGTCCGAGCGAATCAGCACAAACAAACCGGATGGGGGGGTAACTCTCGACGCCCCCTCCATCCAAACGGCATACCCCCCTGTCCGGCTTGACGCGTTCAAGCAGCACTGCCGCAAGTGCTTGGTTGATTTGCAGCGCACGCCATGCGCTACAAACGTGCATTGCTCATGATCTCAGCGCCACCACCAGACAGCTGCAGCTCACCTGGCAGCAATCAGCTTCAACCTCAGGTAGAGGCCAATACCCCATCGAGGGTGCCGTTCTCTCCAATTCTTAGCTTCATCATTCACAGACATGCGCAAGAGCTTGAAGAAAGCAGTCCAGCAGGCATCATTACTCCAGCGCATCCCCAGTTTCTTCACAAGCTCTTCCGTGATCCGTCGAAAAGGCAAGATTTGCACGGGGTGAGTGCTGCTGCGGATCGCCACCGCCCAGGGGAAAAACGGCACGGGGCTCGCCACAAACCCTTGAATGTCGGGGAAAGGCATCTCCGATACGGGCGAATGCCTGTGCACACCAGCGAGTCGATGCAACTGAGTCCGATTTTTCCCCTCCTCGGCCAAGAACAGTGGAAAGTCTTTCCAAACAGCCGTTTTGGCTTTCTCGTCAACAGCCATTGCTCGGGCTACAGATTTTTTAGTGGCCATTGATTTGTTGGGCGTGTCCTGGTACTTGTGCTCTCGGACCCATCCAACAACAGCCCATGGGGGAATGACCATCATCCGCTCGCCCTCAGCCATGTACTTGATGCGAAATTCAGCCCCCAGCAGCTTTTCCACGAACTTGTGAGGTACATGAGCCCCCTCTGCATGAAACGCATCAGCGAAGTGCTCTAGCTTCATGCCGTGATGGCCCAGCACCTCGTTGATCCACACATCATTGCCCCCAGCTCCGTGCCAACGCGTTGCGTGGTCAAGCGCATCCTTGAGTGTGGTGATTTGGGTCAGCAGTGGCTTCCAGCTCGGGTCAATTCGTGCCCGCCAGGTGGGGGCTCCCGTTTGTGAAGGGACAGGAGTAAGTTTCATCGTCTCAAGGATGCATGCAAAAAGGTCAGCCCAGTCTCTCGCCAGTAGCGGCCATTTCCTCCATCTCAGCCAGCGACAGATTCAGCTTGGTGTTGTTACGGCGGATCTCCGACAGCAGAACCTGGTTTGGTTTTTTGCCCAGGATGTCGATGGCCTTGGCATAAGCAGTCACCAGCGTGTAGCGCAACATCTCGGCCAAATGCGGGAGCATCATCAGGTCGTGGAATCGTTGGTAGAACTCCATCGAGTGGATGTGCCCGCCCTGATCTGGTTCTTGATGAGAGTGTTCATGAACCATCAGCGATACGAGGAAGCTGATGGAGTATTGACCAGCCAAGACATCGCGCAAAACGTTCTGGTCGATGGCAATGAACGTCTTGCCATCCGTCCAGGCCTGCGCCACATCAGAGTCACCAGCCAAAACCTTGCGTGCACCTCTCTCCCTCTCATCCCTGGCAGCGCGTAATACTCCCAGTCGTGTTTCCCTGCCAAATCGCTCCTCCCTTTCTTCGGGATTCATGCGGGCATAAGAGTCACGACAGTCCTGTTCGTGAAGGCTTTGCGCGACCGATTGCAGCCCTTGCAGTAGCGCCTTTTGGTGAGGCGGAAGTTTTTTGATATCAACGTAGTCGTACTGATCTGTGATGTGGCTTGAGACATCCGCCAGACTTATGACCTGTATGTGGTCGAACAGACGGGCACGCTCCATTGGAATCGATGCGCGCTCCTCGTCCTTATGGGCTTGCCACGCCTGGCTTTGCAACAACCTGCGTTCATCGTATTGGGGGTGCTCAGCATCCCAAGTGGGCACGTTGGAATGAACAGACTGAGCATCCAGTGCAGCTAGTTCGCCATGAATTGCCTTGTACCGCGCCTTGCACTTCTGGAACCACTCACGCTCTGCCTGCGTCGGCTGCAAGCGCGTGCGCAGCAAATCCATGAACTCCTCTGCCGTGTCGGCGCCAAACTGGGTGATTGATGTGCTGCGCAGCACGAAAGCGAGCTTCTGATTCATGACTCGCTCGCCCACAGTCCAGTCTTTTTGGTCGGGAACGATGCACAGCTTTGACGCCACAATCAACTCGTTCAGTGAACGCGACTTACCGGAAACGTCGGTCAGAAGGTTGATCTTGCGGATATCAGAAAACGGGATCTGACCCTTGGCAAACCTGTCTGCCAAAGCCTGCATCTCATAGGTCGAGAGCTGCCTTCGGTTTTTGACCAAATTGCCGATGTCGCTGTCCAGTTTCACCCGAATCCTTTTCCAGACCGTGCATTTGCTGGTCAAGATGTCATTGCGGGCAAAGTTCACCTTGAGCTGTCTCTTGGAAACGATGATCCCCCCGGTACCAAAGTCCCGCTCCGCGAAAACCTTGACCAAGGCCCCCAGGTTGTAGACGGCCAATCCCCCCGAAGGCTTGAGACGAATGTAGGCATCGTCCGTTTCGTAAGTCCACTCTTCCGTTGCGGGGCTCTTGTTGATCAGCTTGTTGTTGACGTGCACAGGGATCTGAATCCAAGCAGCCAGCTTGCGCAACTCAAAATCAATCTTGATCACATCGGCCGATGGAATGGGCTCGTACCATGTTCCTGCAACTGCGCAACCAGGCTTATGGAGCGCCTCCGTGTGCAGGGTGTATTCCAGGCCGCAGCCTTTGATGTCCACCTCCATGATGAAACTGCCGGTCTCCCAGCGGGTTTTGGAGAATGCAAAAAGCTGCCCCCTGCCCATGCGATAGGTTCCATACACGGCACCATCACCGTCTTTGTGAGGCGTGCCAAAGGTCTCAAAAAACTGCTCGATGTCCTCGCGAGACTTGAAACCGCCGCCGTCATCCTGGACAGAGTAGCCTGTCTCGCTCAGGGTGATGTCGCAACGCGTGGCGCCAGCATCGACGGCGTTCATGATGGCTTCAAGCAGGGCCTTTTCGGCACTCCCAGCTTGGCTTTCGATCACAGACCACAACAGGGCTGGATCCATGCGAAATTCGCGGCGTTCGGGGCAACCTACTGCTTCCATAAAGCGTCTTTTCCTTCGGATGTAGAAAACGGCGTTTAGTGTGGAGAGCAGGAGCCCCAAGAACACAGGCTAAAAACTGCGTAAAACGTGATGTTTCGAGGATTTCTGGTGTACGGGCTGCAGTTCAGGGGCCCTAGCCCGCCTGGTGAATCGGGTCATTCGGGTGACCGCCGCACACAGAACACCAGAAGACCCCATCCATGGGGGCCCGCATGGGCACCACACGATGGCCGATCATCACGCCCTCATCGTCATAGTGCAGTGGATTCAATGGCGGCAACGGTGGTGTAACCGCATGTCTTCGCTGTTTTGCGCGTCCTCGTGCAGGCTGCTCCGACGACACCTGCTTGGGCTCTTGCAACCTATGCCTCCCGCACATCCACGCTCAGGCAATGCAGACTGTGTTCAGCCAAGGGGTTGCTCTGGTCCATCCCGCCCGCGCCCAGCTCGTACTGCACCCACTCCTCAATCGCCTCCATGGGCGTGTTGTCCGGTACCTCTACAACTGCTCTGACTTCGATGCGCATGGCTTCTCCTCTTGGTTGATGACTCGTTTGGGGCTCTCGTGGCTCAGGACTTCTTGGTCTGGCGCTTTCGCAGGGACTGGATAAGCGGCGCGGCCTCAAAATGGCTCAGCAGGCGCTCTTTCTGCGCGGGCAGCAAGGAGGACTCGGCAATCATGTCGGGCCATGCCTTGGCGGCCTTGTTCACCGTGTCCCGAATCACGGAGTTGACCTTGGGCTCCAGCAGCCCCGGCACGGCATTGCACAGCTTGCGAACCTCCATGGGCGTCACGCGGGCGTGTTTTTCGCTCTGGGGGCTCAGGCGCAAGGCATGCCCTGCCCCGCCCTGGTAGGCCGCATACGCAACAACGTCATAGGCCGGGGACAGCTCTGGCGTGCGGCCGTCGCGGTACAGGAGCCCGTAATTTTTGACATGGCCATCAAAGTTGCCCAGCAGATCGTTCACCGTGATGCGGCGCACCATCTCAAGGGCTGGCTCCACACCGAGCCCCGGCGTGAGCATCAAAAGGTTGAGGATGGATCCGTAGCTGGCAAGGGGATGGTTGTATTTCTCCTCCGGGGGAATCCCCAGAATCTGGGCGAAGTCCTCGCAGTGGATGTGCTGGGTTGCCGTGCGGTCAAAGCGGCGAACTGCCAAGAACTGCTTGCCCTCGCCCAACACAAAAGGCTGATCGGCCTCGATGTTCTCCAGCGGGGCCAGCTCCACATGGCACACATCCACCCCGCACGCCGCTGCCATGCGCATTGACAGCTCCTCGGTTTGGGGCAGGAGCGGGTACTCCACCGTGGGCAGCTTGGCGATGATGTGCACCCCCTTGGCATCCTTCGTCCTGGCTACGTAGCGACCGCCTGCCTGCACCAAGGACAGCTTGGGCTGCACCCCGGACAAGGAAGTAGCCTCGGGCAGCGGTACCGGCGTCACCGTCATCTCCAGCGCATCATTGCCTTGGGTCACCACCTCGGCCACGCTCTTGCGGTCTAGCGGCGCCTGCTGCACATACACAGCCCCCGGCAAGTCCGTACCGCACACGCTCAGCAGCCCGAAGTCATCGCCCTTGTCCACCTTGCCAATCAGCTCCAGATGGCGGCGCAGGGGCCCCTCGGGCAGCAGGTTCTTGAAAAACGGGGGCAAGCCCTCCCCCACCCCGTTGAAAAAAGGCTGGCGGTCGAACTCGGCCACAAACGTCGCGCGCTCTATGGGGTCATCCACCAGTGCGTTTTGAGACAGCACAGGAGCGTTGTCATCGGCCCAGAACCTTTTGTCGGGAATGAGGCGAGTGATCGCCCCACTACCCGTTCCGTATTGGAACAGCCGACCTACCAGGCGCTTCTTGGGGCCCAGGTAAACATCAAGAGCGCGGTAACGCATGGGGCAGAGTCTTTCTTTTGGGGTAGTGGCAACGCGTTACTTGTCTGCCTTGTCGTCCTGACCAAACGAGCTGGTCAAACCCAACCGCCGCTCAACATTGCTCAGAACGGTGTGAGGCTTCTTGGGGGCTCCTGAGAGGGACTGCGCAACCTCCTTGGGCACCAGCACCAGTTCGAGCCCCAGCTCAGAGGCCAGAGCCATTGCGTTCGTGAGGCGGGGTGCTGTCTGGCCCGACAGGATCCTGCGCACCGACAAATCAGACAGCCCCACCGAATCAGCCAACTCCCTGGCGGTCAGTTTGCGTGCCTTTTGCACCTCGGTGAGGGCGTCGGCGAACTCTTGGAGTGTCTTCATGGATAACTCAACTATTGTTTTGCGATAGAAACAATAGTTTTATATCGCAGATGTACGCCCGACACAAACAGTATTTAACTATCGCTGATCCCATCAAACGAAAGTTAAGTTACAAAAAAACCGCCCTCGGGCGGTTTCGTTGTTCGGCTGAGTCGTTAACGCTTCTTGCCCTTGTGGTGCGCGATGATGTCTTTGAGCAAAAAGACGATTTGCTCGCGAGCTTCCAGCTCAATGGCGTCACAGGTCGTTTGGATCTCGCCGGGGCTGGTCTTGCGGAGGTACTGCAAAGAACCTAGCTCAATTCTCAAGCCCACCGAAGCCTTGGCCGCAACCACATCTGGATAGGTGTCGGTCAACAATCCTGGGGTGCGCATGTACTTGTACAACGCCAACTCAGTGTCTTTTGCTGCGTTGTCAAACCGCATACTTTCCTGATCAAATTTGCTGCAAGCGCGCAAACGCCCGATCAGATCGGAGGTATTGGAAATTCGCAAATCCAGATCTTCACGCGTAATGCGTGCGTTGGCAGCCAAAGGCAAGGCCATTACCAAGACAAAAAACAATCCGCGAAACTTCTTCATACCAATGCGATGTTGTCTAAATAATAACGACCCGTTATTTTATGCAACTTTTTGAGGCATTTTCCCGGATAGCATCGCCCTGTAAGCCTCCACCTGAATCCAAGGGTCGATTTCATTGATGAGGGCAATAAATTGCGAACCCACCACCAGAGGGTGATACTGCATATCGCTTTTTTGCGCGATTAAACCGGCCCTGGTCCAGAAATACTGCCGATCAAAGCGCTCGGGTGCCGCTCCGATGCGCACGAGTCGCGAAAGCATGCCCCCGTCCACGATGGTGTCCCCTCCAAGCGTCACCCATGCATGCATCGCCACCGCATCATCAACGCCACCGGGGCTCCTGACTTCTTTGAGCAGGGTCTCAACCGTACAGGGGAAGACTCTCTCGCCTTGGTGATGAACTGTGCCAATGACGATATCTGCATTGAATCCATGGCTGACGAGTAGCGCAAAGACAATGGACGCCAGCGCCACGCATCGGTTTCCGAGATAGCCAGGGATTGAGTTGGTAATTTTTGGCCACTCGCGCTGTATTAAATAATTAGCTTTATCAAAATCATCATCTCTAACCTTGTCCGTATTGATCATGCATGGCCGCGTGATTCCAAACTCTGGGGCTCGATCAATAGATTCTCGAAGAAGTTGCAAATAGGTTTTCGTGTAGTTCATCGTTTTTTAAAAATACGCGCAAACGTGCAGCAGAGCCCCTGCATTATGTTCAAATGCCACTCATGAATATTCAAGCCGACACACAACAGGCGATTCATCAGGGGGAGTTATTCCGGGTGGATGGTGCTCAAGCCCCCATCTCCGCGATATCGGAGTCCTTCTGGTCATCCCTTGGCAAGCTCGATTCGATTCTGACAGCCCCTGCACCCGACACTATCGGATCCATCAGCGGTGAGCGGCTGCGCGTTCAGTGGTGGAGTGACCCCACGGGCCGGTGGTTTGCGGCCCAGGTGATGGACTGCGCCAATTCGGGCGTATGGGAGGTCTTTCTTGTGCCGGGGCGTACCGGGGCACCCTTCGCCGGGAAACGCCTGTGCATGGGGAGCGCCTCAAGCCTTGAGGTGCTGGATACCGTATGGCTGGAGGCTTTCGCGGGTGCGACTACAGGACTGGTGAGCGCGGGCCGCTTTCCAGCCTTTGCAGAGCTGGTGGCTGCTGGCAGCAACCCTGCTGGGGTCAGCGTGGTGCGCGACGACACCGCCCAGGTACTTCAGCTGCAGGCCGATGTGCGGTACTGGCAGCACCTGGCCAAATCGCTGAGCAAGACCTCCGTGATGAACGAGGCTACCTATGCCCAGCCACCCCGTCAAAACACCCTGCCAGAGCCCCCAGCTCAAGCCCAGAGCACCAAGGAGTGGCAGCTGAGCGATATCGGGGAGTGGGCCGCTGCCAATGCAGATCGCATCGTCATCATGCCGCGCGCCATCGCCGCCACCAAGCGCAGCACCTTCGAGCAGCCCGCACTCCTCTTCGAGTGCCTGGAGCTGCTGGCCACCGAATACACCCAGGTCAAAACCGGCAAGGCCGACAGGTTTGCCTTCAAGAACAAAGCTGAGTCGCTGGGTCTGGACTTTGGCGGCTCCGTGGAGCCGAGCGTGGCCGGGGAAATGGGTGATCTCTACTTCGTGCGCTGGCATGGCCGCAGGCAGTTTCTGGATCAGCACCTGTGCAAGGGCAACGCGCGAGACCCGCGCTTTTGCATGCGGATCTACTTTTTCTACGACGAGGACACCCAAAAAGTGATCGTCGGGCACATGCCCTCTCACCTTCCCACCAGCACAAGCTGAGGAGCGCCGATGTCATCCAAGCTCACCAAAGACCAAAAGCGCGAGAAAAAGAAGCGCGAAGAACGCAAGCGCCAGCTCCGAAAGGAGCATGAAGACAACCGCCACACAAAGAAGATGGGCGGGCTCTTCGCTGCCCTCATGGACTCGATGGGGGGATTTGCCACCCAAGACCAACTCGATGACGCCATCTTGCGCTTGGGCACAACCAAGTCCGCAAACACAGTAAAGGCCGAGAGCATCGTTCAAGGCCCCAGCTGGGCCAAGCTCAAGCGCGACACCACGCAAATGGTGCGACTGCTGCAGGAAGACAAGGAAGCGCAGCGAGTCGTAGTGCCTGCCTTGCAGGGCCGGGTGTATATCAACGATGACACAGGATCGAACTTCAGCTCGATCTTCTTCCCCCTGTTCGCCCTCTTCTCATCCGGCTGGCACCCCAACACGGCAGTGTGGGAGACAAGCAAGGAATACAAGCCAGCGCCTACCCATGGGGCCTACTTCTTTGGGATCGAGGTCAGGGAGCTGGCCGCACATTTTGCGGTTGCCTCCATGGCTGACGAAGAAAGCACACCTGAGGTGTATTTCGTGTCTGCCAAAGGATGGCATCGACTCGACCTGGAGATTTGGAACAACGATCTGCTTCCCATGGTCGGCAGGATGATGTCTGCTGACAGACTGAATGACGAGATCAACCCGATGGAAAGTGCCATTGCCTACCTGATTGCCCAATCAGGAGATGTGGAGGAAGAGGCTCTGATAGGCGGCGAACTGAAGCCGCTGAACGAAACGGCGCGCTTCACGGTTCACAGCATCGGTACCGCTCCGCTGCTGGAATGCGAGATGGTTCTCAATGCCGCCAATGAGGCGCGCATCAGGGCTGTCGAGGAGGCAGCCACCACCGCATGGAATGAAGGATTTGAAGCACGCCAGCAGGAGGTTGAAGAGGCGCTGGGCCGCTGCCGTGCTCTTGAACTGGAAAACCGGCAGCTGAGGTCTGCCCGTGTGCAGGCTCAGTCTGCGCCTAAAGATGGCCCGCAGCGCCCAGTAGTGCCATTGGAGCAGCGGATGGGCGCTCTTCTTGGGGTCTGATTGTTACCACTGCGAAGCAGTGCTCTCGAACATCGGCCGACCTGGGCCACTTCTTCGGCCTGTTCCAACCACTGCTCAAACAGCAGTGCTCTCGAACCAGACACTTTCTCTTCCCGGCAAGCACCATGTTCCAACCACTACTCAAACAGCAGTGCTCTCGAACTTTTCCCGACTCCCGTCGCGCCCAGGATGAGTTCCAACCACTACTCAAATAGCAGTGCTCTCAAACGCCATGGCCATATCAGTAGGTTACGCGCACTGTTCCAACCACTACTCAAATAGCAGTGATCTCAAACAGCGGCCCAGCAACCTCACATCAAGGCCGTGTTCCAACCACTACTCAAATAGCAGTGATCTCAAACCCAATCAATATAACTCATTATCACCGCTAAGAAAAACCGGTAACTGATGCTGCATAAACGTACTAGCTCAACGCGTTTAGGCGTGTAAATGTTCCATTATTCTGATGACAAGCCTGCACGTTATTGGCACCTCATGCAGTAGAGCTTGCCTCCGTATCGATGCTTGTTGCTCAAACAGAACCTTGCCACATTGTTGGTGAGGGGTTGCTGGCAGTTATGACAAGCCATCTGCCGGGTGGTGTGGGGCTCGTTGGAGCGGGGAGGCTGTGGAGTATGTTGCACAGTTCGGACCGCCACTCCTGCGTGCTCAGCAACCGGCCGAAACTGCTGAATGGAAGGGCTGGGCACTACAACTTCAGGCAGGCCGAATTTCGCGTGCCAGTTGTATTTGACAGGGCGGTGCATCTGGGTCAACTGCATTCCCAGGTTGCGCAGCGTCTCAGCACTGACGACCTTGGCGACCAGCAACGCTGATGCGTTCTCAACATCGGCATCGATGGTCTTGCGCAGCATGTCGTTCTTTATGATGACTTCGAGCCCCGCTATCTTGGTCTTTGGGCGACTGATACGTGCGCCCTTGGACACAAGCACCAGGCTCTTGAGGGCAGGCCGGAGGGTGAACCCCAAACGCGTTGGTAACTTGATTTGGCCTGAGTCGAAGAGTCGGCTGAGGAGCAGCATGTGCCGGTTGTTCTGCTCGATGGGTGATGGAACACCGTGAGGGCGACCGCCGAAGAAAGCGGCGAATTCACCATGCTCGTTGATGCCCACCCCCTCTGAGAAGTTCTTGCTCTCACACACCCACATATCCAGCCAGCTGTTGATGATGAGGTGGTCGATCTGAGCCACCACACCACCCGTTTCAATGCGCAGATCATGAATCACCGCCCAGTTATCCGCTTGCCCATAGAGGACTTGCATCTCATACGCAGCCTCAGCCTCACCTCGAATGCCCGCCTGGATCTTTTTCATCTCCAGATCAATGCGCTTCTTTTTGGCCTCATCAGCAGCTGGATGTATGAGCAGGGATCGCAGAAGAGCGAGATCGGCTTGCTTGTCGTCGGGATGTTTGAGAATCATGGAGTGGTGCTAGAAACTGGGCAGCAAGGCCCTCACGCGCAGCCCTTTGGGCGTCGGTGTTTTATTTGACGTGCAAAAGCACCTTTTTGTAGAACTCCCATCTGCTGTCCTGATTAGCAGTCGCCATGGGATGCCGCGCTTGCGGGAATGACATTCACTTCCACGGAAACATCCGAGAGATAAAGCGTGCCGCATTCGTCCTCAATGCCGCGCATCAGAGCGTTTCGGATGCTCTCCTTGAGCATCTCGGGGCTCGTATCCATTTCCGTGAATTCATGTTCAGAAACCGCAACCGTGATATGCATGCTCATCCTCTCAGTTCGTTGGTCACCGACACGGTTTCTGAGGGCGTCAAAACGAGCCATTCATCCATTGCGATTCCCGTTGCAAAACAAACAGGAATTTTCTAGGACTGGCTGTTTTCAAACGGGAGAGAAAAGCAAGCGATATTGAGACGTTTCAACCGTGGCCGTACTCAGCGCGCGTAGGTGGGCACCATGTCAAGAGAGAGATCGCCGCCAGCGGTGAGCAAAACGCTTGCCCAGCTGTGACTCTTGGCATGTGGACGGGTCATGCCCTTGAACGCGGTGAACACAGGAGCCCCAAACGGGATAGTTCTCACAGCCTCCAGGCCCGCCCTCTGGGCAACGTGCTCTGTGGCCCTGGCAAGCGCCTGAAACCGATCCTGAAGGGGTAACTCACCGATCAACCGTGCTGGCCGCTCGTATTCGGTTCCTTGGCCATTGAGAGCAAGGTAGCGGGGCCTGGGCAGCAGTGCAGTATCCATGCTCATCCCAAGCAAGCCTCGAATGCCTCGCCCAAGGCCTCGTTGTGCGCACGCTCAAAGCTCATCCGGGTGCCATAGGCCGTGGTCAGCAACGACTGCAGCTGCTCCATGAAAGCCTGCGTCACCTCTGGCTTGTCGCCACCCTGGTACCAGGCACGCACGGGGGCCACCAATTGCTCCAGCTGCTTGGCTGCCGCGTCGGCTTGAGCATCTAGCACCACCGTCTGGATGTCCTGCTCCCAGTAGCCGTTGACTTCACGCCCACCGACTACCTCCCGCTCGGTCGCAAAGTCACGCAGCGCATCAATCGCAGAGTCAAACTGACTCACAGCCTGCTCCAGGCAGTCCATGTCATCGTCCAGCTCTCGACCGGGGTCTCCCACCGGCAGGCGGGTCATGTTCAGCCATGCGGCGCCCTCGACAACGCAGGCCTGGGCGGCAGTGAAAGGATGGACTTCAGCCAGCATGAGAGCTCCCATAACCATAGTCCCCCGCGATCAGGCGCGCGGCATAGCGCTTCGCAGCCTCTTGGTGGCGTTGCCGCGCACGCGCATCAAGCACCGGATTCAAAAACAGGCAGTCGCGCGAGAGGGCGCGCTGCTGGGTCGAAAGAAGGTAGGCAAGTTCGCTCATGGCCCTTATTATAAGTAGCCATTGGCTACTTATCAAGCGCCTTTTCCAAAGTTTTCATCAGGCCGTTGTCGTGGATGAACTCCAGCAGCAGTGCGCTGCGGGCGATGTACCGGGGCACGGGGCGCGCATTCGTGGCATAGCGCTTGTAGCTCACGAAATCGCAGGCCAAGCGCTGAGCCATCACCGCCTGGGTCCAGCCCAGCTTTTGTCGGATGGCTTCAATTTCTTCTGCTGTCACGTAGGGGCTCCTGCTCGATAGAGGCGAAAGGTCAGTATCGTAGACGCCGTAGGGGCGGTATCGACTTGACCTGTGGGCTCAAGGTCGAAGGTTATGGGATCATCGGGGCACGGAGAGGGGGTTCAGTACGCCCTCAGCCGCGCCCCGCCCTTGTGTCAGCAGCTTGGCCAGCCCAGCAAGGGCCAATCATGCACCCAGCAGCAACTGCCCATCCCCCGCCGCGCCAGAGGCCACAGGCTGGTGGATCTTGGCGTTTTGCCCCACAAGGAATCCATGTTGAGCGGCGCCACTGTCAAAGTTTCGTTTGGCTTGCGTACGCGTGGCAATGTTTCCATGCCTCGAATCAATCCAAGCATCGATGGCAGCCGACTCCTTTTGCTGGATGACCATCAGCGCATTCTCCTGAGACGCACTCATGGTGTTGTCGGAGGAGAACTTCTCGATCTTGGCCATGACGGCGTACACCCACCCATGGCAGAAGTCATCTGCCTGCTTGCGTGTCACCTTGTACTTAGCCTGCAACGCCTTGCGCGCTGCCTTGATCTGCACCAGCAGTGCATCGTAGGCATAGGCTGCAAGCTCAGCGGCCGGCATCATGCCCACAAAGGAGAACTCAACTGGACCGCCCCGGACGTGGGACATCAGCAAACGGCAGCCAAAGGCCCTGGCTGCAGAGAACGCCAGCATGCGCTGCCATTCAGACAACCGCACGAGCCCCGTATCCCGCTGCTCACTGTTCACGGCGTCGGCATCGAGGTCAGCTTCGCTGAGCCGGTAGGTGCGCATGAGGGCCTGGGCTTGGCGCATCGCCATCTCGGCCTCATTGGGGTTGGAAGACTCACCAAGAGCAAGACACCGCTTGATCTTGCGGATGACGCGCTCACGCTCATTCCCATCCAACCCTTGACCGCCCGCCTCAACCGCAACACTCTTTGCCATTGGCACTCCCTAAAAACATGGTGCCTATTTTAGTAGCCAATGGATACCGTTGCAAGCAAAGATGGCTTGGGTCAGTCCGTCAACTTGACAGTGACATCGGGAGGGATGCGCCCACCTTCGAACCCTACCCCCAAGCAGATCATTCGGACAAGCAGCTCTTCGATCTGCTTGATGGTTCTTTGGGTTTTCAAATACCCATGGACAAACGTCGAAGCCGTCCAAACGACTGATGCCGCAAGCGAGAATGCGGCCATAGTGTTGGACATCAATGCGGTGTTGAAAGAGCAAAAACTGACAAGCGTCGCAATGAGCCCAAGAAAAAAGCCGAGGGCTATGAAACCGAATTCGTCTTTGTACGGGATGTTGATACGAACAGCCCTGCATGTCAGTCGCACCAGGATCTTTGCGGTGGCGTTATATGCCGCGAATGGCTTACCCTTTTCAGTTCCCTTTTTGTGCATGTAGAGCACAGTCACCTCGTGACCAGGCCTGACAGGAAGAATCCCATCAAAGACGAGATTTTTCTCCTGACCCGATGAATCCTTGATCCACACCGAGGTCGTCTGATTCACATTCACATTCTTGTAGCTTACTCCAGCAAGGGCTGAATACCCTTGGGAGTAAACACGCTCCGATTTGCTGCTGGAGTCCAGAACGACACCTGAGATGCTAAAAAAGTTGTACCATTTTTCGGGCGTCATCGAGCGCGATCCTCTCTTTGTTGGATTGGTTTGTTGAAAATCACACCTCAGTCCCTAGAACAGGCTGAGGCCTTGGGCATCAATGTTTTTCATGCTGGAAGTGGTCTCCAAGCGATAACCACCTGGCACCACCAGAAAAGTTCTCACACCACCATGACCACCCAGCCTCTCCGCTGTCGGGGCCATCGCTGTTCAGTTGCACATACGCATCCTCACCGCCCACAACGTTGATATGCAAAGCACGGTGCATGAAGCCCGCGTAGTCTGAGGCGATCACGCCTTCGCGCCCGTCTTGGTGTTTCACCTTGATGCCCTTCCAGGTGCTCATGTGATCCTTCCTTTCATAAATGGCAGCTCAGCGGTCGTCCAGTTGGGCGGACTGCGTTTTGCCGCATTGCCGCCGCCAGCAGAGTAATGCTTGAACACATCCATAACGTCGCGCGACTGCCCTCTGGCCACAAAGGCTTCAAAACTATTGCGCCCGAAGTGGGTATGGCGAAACTCCCGGCACCGCGCGATGAATCGCAGGCAGTTCCGGCGCTCTGCTTTGGTGGGCAGGGTCTCACCGTCCAGAAGGGATTCGGCGTACTTCTGGGCATCCCACAACGCCACGTTCAGCAGCTGTGCATCGGCCACGGCAGATCTGAGCCTTGTGTGCCTCTTTGAAAGCGCCATAGTCCCCTCAAGCTGGGCACGGGCCTCCTCCTCAGAGTCGCCACAACCCCTGTTGGCTTGCACAAGGCTGTATTGCTGCAACTTGGCTAGCTCGCATACGGTGCTGAAAAACGCCTCGCCATTCACGCGCAGTGGGTACATGCTCGATCCTCTGTGTTTCCTACCGGTGATAGGTCGTGCGCAGCAATCCAGATTCGAGCTTCGCCGCCAAGGACTGCTCCACGAGGGATTGGCACACCTGGTCGATGCTGGAGCCCCACAGGCCCAGATCCACGAGGTGCTGCAGGTGCATGTGTGCCTGCCCAGACAGCTCAAACTTGATTCGGTGGTCTGGATCCAGAGGGTTCTGAGCAAACTCCTCCTCCGTGGTGAAGATCTCCAAGGCTGCAGCGGCCGGGTGCTCCTTGAGTTCGAAAGCCTTGCGCAAATATGGCTCGTCGCTCGTAAGCAGCTCTTCAACCCAGGCAGCGCGCAAATCCCGGCGCAGCAGGGCATTTCGAACCGTGTCAATGAACGCCAGGAAGTCGGCTTCAGGATTGGTGAGCTGCTCGGCAACTGCGGCGGTCTTGGCCATCGATGTTCTCTTTCTCTGCAAATTTGGGGGTTCTCAGCTCGGGAATGGCTGCTCTAAGCGCTGCCTGCGCTGTGCTTCATCGCTCACCTTGCGCCTGACGATTTCTTCCACCTCGGCCCAAAGCTCCTCGCGCGTGCGCTTACCGATGACGCGACTGATCCTGCGTTGCTTCCTTTCGCCGTTGATCGTCTCCATCCAGTAGCCCACTACAAGGTAGTGATTTCGGCGGGGGTCGTAGGTCTCAGCTACAGGGAGCACTTGACCGCGATCTCTGCGCTTCTTTGTTGGCCGAATCGGCTCATAGAGCCCCACTCCTGCAGCCTTGAATGCCTCATCCCGGAAATACTGCACTTCGATGAGTGCGGCCTCTGCCCCGCCGTAGTTGTGGTGAGAAAAGTAGGTCTGCTTTCCTCCGCAAAATCTGGGCAGTTGAACCCGCCACCCCGCCCAGCAGGCTCGCCACTCGATGCACTTCATGCTCGGGTCGGGCAAGGTTCGCCCAGCTGCGGCAATGCGCTGCCTCAGCCCTTGGAGAATCTGCTGATCCAAGGGCGCCGTGGCACCAACAATCAAATCCGAATTTCCGCTCATTGTTCAGGGTGGCGATTGGGCCTCTGTTTAGGCTGGACAGTTCTGGTTTTTCTTTGCTTCAGTCAGATCACTACGTATTGAGTGACCACACGACAAACGGCCCTCTGCGCTCCCATCTCGATATCCGTGATGGTGTTTAGCGATTCGCGCTTCAGAATGAACTCGGTCATGTGTCAGTCCTAAGAGATTTGCTGGGCATCTTTGACCCACTTCAGCCATGCACTCACACTGCATGCGCTGCTGCGAAACTCCTGCCCAGGCCTTCTCCATTCAACAGCTGTGCTGGTGATACGGTCCTCAGGAATGATCCGCACCACCTCGCGTCTTTTGCCATCACGCTCATAGAGCATGCCTGGCTGAATCTTTACCTCAGGCATGGCGGTTGAAACTGGTTTCTCACGGTAGCTGCCGATCCAATCAGCAGGCCAGTCCAACCCAGCTCGTCTCATGCACGATGCGAGGCGTCACCACCTTGCGCTGCTGGTGACCACACCACAGGCATTCACGCCCTGTCTCGTACTCATGAAACCGCGTCTGCATGAAATCCTCAGTGTGCGATGGTTCGATGGCACAGCGTCCCACCTTGAGATAGCTGTCCCAGAAGCCTTCCAGGAATTTGAGGCCACTGCCGCAGCGGTATGCGCAACGCTCTGCTTCACGACCACTGCACAGCACAGACATCATGCGTGCGCCCGTGAAAAAGCCGTCATCTGGGTAGCCAAGCAAAAGCGTCCCAGCTCCGAACTGAGAAGCTGCCTTGGTGCCTGGCTGCACCTCGTACACCCCATCCAAAAGCCCGCCATCCCTGAAGAAATGCCCGTGCTCCTTCAGGTACTTGTGCAGGTTGGGCGAGAACGAGGGCGACTTTTGAGGCGCAATGTCTGCCAAGGTGATGGCCCGGTGCCCAATTTGTCGAATTTCCATTGCTTCCTCTCAGTTGCTCACTACGGTGGGGACTGCAGGCTCAAGTTGAACCCATCTGCTGACTGCGATGGCACATCGAGCCATTGCGGGGAGAGGCCTCAAGTGTGATCGCGAGACCAGCTCGAAACACATGTGAAACACCACGCAGATCGTGACGTTTCCACGGTCTAGGTCGTGCACCGTGCGCTGTAGCGCTGGATTCGGCGCAATCCGGGGGCCATGAACTGCTTGCGTTCAGACTTGGCCAAGGCTGCAAACCGCGCAGCATCAGCTTTGGGCGCGATGTACTGGGCAGGCCCCACCGTGAACTCGCGGCCGTCCATTGCCCGCACGCGAAGCGATGTGCCGTACTGGCGGCTGTGAAACTCCTCCTGTACCTCGCACTCCTGCCCGTTGTACTCCCCGAATACCAGATGCATCGGAAGATTTTTGACAGTGACCTTCATGCCTAATTCCCACCTCATCGTTGAACGCGTGAACAGGCCCATGCCATGCTCGTGAGGCTCATTATAGGTATCCATTGGCTACCTGCACAAGAAATTTTTAGGTGTTTGGGGCACCCGCCGCCTATTTGAGACCTTTCATCCGAGGAGCCCCGCGCCACCCCACGGTGAGCATGACCCTCTTGCAGCTGGTCAGGCGCTCATGCAGGGGCACGCATGGCGTCCAGATAGGCCAGGGTTGCCACCAGCCCATCCACGCGCTGCACGAGCTGCTGAGGCACGCCGCGAAGGCCTTCGTTGAAGCCTGTCATCCACAGCATGCGCTTTCCCTCATCGGCGCCCACCAAAGCATCCAGCGAACGGTACACGCGCACCAGCAGCAGGGCCAACCATCAAACTCGCTCACCGTTGGCATGCAGCACCATCAAAGTCGCTCACCTTTAGGGGCTGCGAGTATCAAACTCGCTCACCTTTAGGGGCTGCGAGTATCAAACTCGCTCACCTTTAGGGCGTTTCACTATCAAAGTCGCTCACCTTTAGCTGTTTTGACCATCAAACTCGCTCACCGCAGAAGTTATCCACAATCAAACTCACTCACCTTTTGGGTGTTTGAGTATCAAAGTCGCTCACCTTTACGGTTATCCACAATCAAACTCGCTCACCGTTCGCAAAAAACACCATCAAACTCGCTCACCTTTGAAGTTTTCCACAATCAAACTCGCTCACCGAAAATCGCGTAAGAGCTTGATTTAAAAGCGTTTTTCAGACCGGTAAACTGTTGTTGTTTCAAACTGAAGTAAACAAACACACCTCGCCAAAGGGCAGCACGCGCCCGCAGCGAAGGCCCAGAGGGTGTGTTTTTTGACAAAAAGAACCTCCAGAACCACCAAAAAAACCGATTCCGGGGTCTCGCGCATAGGTCTAAAGGTGAGTGAGTTTGATAGACCTATCGAGAGGCCATAGGTCTAAAGGTGAGCGACTTTGATAGACCTATTGGGAAGTCATCGAAAGGTGAGCGACTTTGATGGTGAAAGAGCCCAATAGCCCCTAAAGGTGAGCGACTTTGATAGTGAAAGACGCTCTGAGCTGTAAAGGTGAGCGACTTTGATGGTGGATCTGAGGCTCTGAGATTGCTAAAGGTGAGCGACTTTGATAGTCCCATCCCTTCCAGCCCCCTGAAAGGTGAGCGAGTTTGGTGGTCAAAGACGCTTTTTGGGGCTCAAAGGTGAGCGACTTTGATGGTGCAGGCCCACCCCATGCCTTCAAAGGTGAGCGAGTTTGATAGTGACAACGCTGGAGCCCCTAAAAACTAACGGTGAGTAGTTTCCTAAATGTTCGCACCAAAAGCCCTTTTGGTGCATAGAATGCCTCATGGGAAATGAATCAAACGATCTGATCAAGCGGGACATATACAAGGCGCACCAGGCCATTGCCGTCGCGCCGAGCCCCGGCTCTCGCATCAACTTGCTGACCAGACGTTTTTTCAACGTCCTGCTGCAGCACGCGCAAAGGCAAGGCAACGTCGAGACGTTCAGGGCTCCCCTGTCGGCCATCCTCAACGATGCCAACTACTCATCACAGAACTTCGAGGTGGCAAAGGCCGTACTGCGAGGGCTGGCCAAAACCACCGTGGAGTGGTCTGTGGTCAACGATGAGTCCGAGAAAACCAATGTGGGGCGGCGCTGGGGGATCTCCTCCCTCCTGGCGCAAGCCGAGCTGATCGATGACGGCTCCTCCATCCACTTCGAGTGGTCCTACGCCCCGGCCATCCGCAACAGCATGCTGGATCCCAGCCGCTACGTGCAGCTGGACATGGTGGTGTTTGCTTCCCTGCGCACCGGCACTGCGGCCAGCCTCTACGAGATCTGCACCCGCTACCTGACCAACTTCGGGGGACTCACGAACAAGGAGACCTGGGAATGGTGGCGCCCCCGCCTGACGGGCGTTCCTGACGATGGCACACCCACTGAAGGAGGCTACAAGTTCTTCAAGCGCGACAGGCTCATGCCCGCGATCAACGAGATCAACGAGCTGAGCAACATCACGGTGGAGCTTCATGAGTTCCGCACAGGCAGACGCATCACCCACATCCAGTTCTCCTCCAAGGAAAAGAGCCAGGCAAGCCTGGGGCTGGAGAGTATCGAAAACGATGGCGTGGTCGAGAAGCTGTGCGAAATTGGCTTCACCGAAACGGCAGCGGCTAGGCTCTATGCAGCCAATGAAAGCGATGTTCTGGCCGCAACACTGGCCTACGTCGAGATGCGCATGAAAAAAGGTGGCGTGGAGTCCCCCGTGGCCCTCTTCCGCGATGCCCTTCGCAAAGGCTACGGAGTTGAGGAAGGCGCCAAGGCTCTGGCCAAGGCCAAAACTGCGGGCAAGAAGGCCTCCAGCAAGACCGCCAGCACGCCATCAAGCCAAGAACAGGCCGTGGATCCTGCCGAGGCCTCCAAACGCGCACGCGAGTACCTTGATGCCCTGCCTGCGGATGACCTCAAGGATGTCATTCGCCAGTTCTCAGGCACCCTGGCTGAAGGATCGGTAGTGCTGGGCTATTTCCAGCGCTCCGGCATGAAGTCCAAGGTCGTCAAAACCGCTCTTGAGCAGTTCGTAGCATCCACCATCCTGAGCAAGGCCTGAGCCTGCCGCTGCGGCGCTCGGGCCGCTGGCTGGGGCCCAGATGAACCATGGCACGAAGAGAGGGCTCATGGAGTGTGAAGTAGTTGCGGTTTTCAGCGCAAGCGTGGGATTTCCGTCGCTGACATCGGGGCGAACGTGTGTCAGCATGGTGCCCACAGCAAGGCACAGAGCCCCACCCATTTCACCTCCCCACTATGTCTGACAACTACGACTCTCCCGGCCGCATCGTTCACGGCAACTATCACAACGTAGGCGAATTGATAACGTCCGGCGTAACTTCCTCGGACAACGACACCACTGCTGCGATCAAACTGGATCAGGCCGCAAAAAGCAAGCAAGAGCATGACGAGTTCTTCAAGAACTACGTTCCTGTGGGGCACGTTGAAGACATGCGTTCCGAGTACGAGAAAGAACTCGCGAAAGCCAAGACTCAGAACGCAGTGCGCTTCGCGCTCATCCTCATGGCCGCTGCAGTCCTTTTCTTCTCTCTGAACACCACCATTGGCGGGAAAATTCGGGACAACTCTCTCTATGGGGTCAAGGACAAGTACAGCTTCTCTCCCATGGAGGTGGGTTTGTATGGGTCAGGCGTATCCGTCTCCCCTGCCTTAAAGCAGCGTGGCGCCGATGATTTCCAGCGCAGGTTTGGCAGCCTGTTCAAGCCAGGCACACCCTACGTTCGAATGTTTGATGACTGCGAGAAGAAGTTCAATTGCATGGATGCAACATTGCCAGCCGTGCTGAACCTCAAGCGCTATGCATTGAAACCCGACTCACTTCTCGATGATGTCTGCAGCGTCGCGCTGAAAAACATGCTCGACGGAACTCGCTCAGGCTACAACGGCCCTTTGGATGTGAAGTTCGTACCCCAAAAGGGTTTCTCCAACAATCTCTGCGTGACAGCCAACTCAGAACAGATCAATGCCATCGCAGGCCCACTGAACACGCGGTACAAGCTCGCCATTGGCGGGATGGTGTTCTTGCCCAGCCTGCTGCTGATGGCGCTTCTGATGTTCTTCGTGCCCAAGACGGCGATGCCGATCAAGCATGGGCTGTGACCCAAGAAACCGGCTCTAGCTGGCTTTTTAACCATTTTGGGCCTCAGGGACTGGCAGTACCAGGTGCTGGCCATGCTCAGCCACGGCATCGGGCTTCAGAGAAATCACCACCGGCCCCTCCCTGAAATCCCCGCTCATCGTTCCATGCAGCTGGGCACGCTCAGCCGGGGTGAGGTTGCGCCATTTGGCGATCCAGTCGTAATGTCCAAACAGGAGCCCCGTGGGGTCAGTGGCTGAGGATTGCCCCACGGAGATGCCGTTGGCATGACACCAACGTTCAGCGGCTCTCAGGGCCTGAAACGTGCCCTTTTCGTTGAAGACTACCCGCATACGAACCCTCCCAGGCGTGATCTGGCTGTTTGGCACTCAGGCCCCGTGAAGAATATCCCAGGCCTGTGCGTATTTCGCCTGCAGGCGCATGCGCTGCCGCTCGGGCAAAAGCTCTAGGCGCTCGGGGTCGCTGTTGTCGTCCAGGTCAGCCATTTTCACGGTCAATACTCTGTCCAGGCCAATGAGCCCCCTCAAGTAGTCCTCGTAGCTCTGCTCATCGCGCTTGGTGAGCGCCTGCACCAGAACCACTGCTTCGGAGGGCACGCCCAGGGCCAGGAGTTCATCGGCGGTGGTCTTCTCGTCCTCAATCGAGTCATGCAAGAGGGCTGCAATCTGCTGGAACCTGTCGCCACCGTCCATCTGCACCCGCAGCAACACCCGTGTCAGGTGCTCAATGTAGGGGCGCCCCGCCTTGTCCGTCTGCCCTGCATGGAGCTGGCATGCAATCTTGTATGCCCGCAGTATGTCCATGGGGGCTCCTCAGGACGCCAGCTCGGCAATGCGCTCCACGGGGAAACCCATGAAGACCTCGGGCAGCCCTTTGAGCTGATAGCCCGCCTTGGGTTTGACGTAGAGCCTGTCAGCGCCCACCATCACCGTCGCCCAGAGGTCTGCACCCTCCTTGGCACCAGTGGCGGCATTCACGCGCTCCTGCAGCGTGCGCGCAGCGTGGGCCAGCATTGGATGCGGCGTCATCTTGCCCTGTCCCTTTTTGTCCGCAACCTCTGCACGCAAACCCTCGATCTGGGTCAACGCCGCGAAGGCGCGGGCTGAAGTCTCAGGGCAGGCATAGGCGATCATGAAAGAGTTCACCAGGCTGCGCAGTAGCCCCGCCGTGTCATGGTTTTTCGTCACCGACATCACGGCGAACTGCTCCATACGCTCAGCCGGTGTCTGCATGAAACGGTCGATGCCCATGCCCTTGGCAATCTCACTGAAGGCGGTGAGCAGAAACTCCTCGCGTTGCGCGGGCGTCATCCGCTGCTTTGTACCTGGATGAACCAGCTCCAGCCGAAACTGCATGTCCTTCACAAGGTCAACGCGCGATTGGATGATGTCTTTCACGGTGTCGGTGGTGTTCATTCTTGATCTCCCAGAGGTACTTGCCGTTTGACCATGAGCGTCATGGCCGTGTCTGTCGCCAACTCGAAGCCCTTGGCGCGGCGGGCGTTCTTGCGCAGTTCAAACTGGCCCTCTGTGACCTCACAGAGGAGGCCAAAGCCCTCGGGCAGCTCCTCCTTGCAGATCAATCCTTCTGGGCAGCAGTAGTAAACGGCCTCGGCCAAGGCAGCGTAGGCAAGGCGTTTTTCAGGCTTGGCCAGGTCAGCCAGAAAGTCTGCGCGACTGACCTTGACCTCATAGATGGCAGGCGCTGCACTCTTGGCCTTCAGGGAGGGCAGACACGCGAATACATCGGGGCGCACAACGCTCCAGCTCCTTGGCTGCGCCCAGTGCGGGTTGGAGAATTCGACGTTCTCCCAGGTGTGCAGCCCTTTGGCGCGCAGGTAGGCGGCGAGTCTCTGGCCTAGCTCATGGTGGGGACGCTGCGCGGCGATCAGCTTCTGCCGCGCCTCGTTCAGGTGCGCGAGCCCCATTTTCGTGAGCGTGAGCACAGCTGCCGCGTTGTAGCCGCTGTCCATAGTCTCCAAGAAGCCGTGTACCTGCAAGTCGAAGTCCACGCCCTCCAGCTGTGCCACATGCACGGGGCGGCCGTAGCTCCAGAGCTTGCGCAGGCGCTTGGTATGTGCAGGTCCCAGCCGTGGCAGTGTCTGGCAGGAGATGGCTTCGCCCTGCGGTAACACCTGCTCCATGTGATGGTGTCCCATGTCGGCATCAGCTCATGTCAAGCTCATCGCCAAGGCAAGGATGGCTGAGACGACTGCCAGCAGATAAGCGCATGCAGCGATGGCCAGCGCAGTCAGAACATGGAAGCACCAGCGCATGCGGGGGGATGGGGCCACCATCAGCGGCCCCTCACCAACGAACATCATTACACCGACCGGGATCGCGGCAATCAGGAACGTTCCGTTGAAGACCTGGATCAGCAGTGACTCGACAATCGACGCAAAGTAGCCTGAAACGAATATCAAGGCCAGAGTGACCACAGCCACGCCTAATGCCAGGTCGAATTTCGCAAACTCCTTCGCAGCCTTCACCTCCCAATGGCCGGGGGGGTGGCTGAGGCGACAAAGACAGGCAATCAGAAGTTTTCGGAACATGGAGTAGCTTTGGTTCTGGGTGGGTGAGGAGCTGGGTCTCCACCGGACAAGGCATTCTTGCAAGCCACTCCAGCCCAAACACAGCCGAAAAGTGGGCAGAAGCCTGACGTTTAGGGATCTGCCGGGGTACCGGCGCCTTCGATGATCAGGACCTGAAGCCTGTCAGCATGCCTGCGCCCCTCGCTGTTTCGGCCGGTGCTGTTCTGGCGACCATGCCAAGCGCAAGAACAGCACCTCCAGATACAAAAAAGCCCACCCTCGTTTCCGGGGTGGGCCTGATGTGGGGAGTTCGATTACTTCGTGTTGGCGAGGAACTCTTTGTTGATTTCCGCTGCAATGTCCTTGAGCACATTGGCCCGTGCGACATCGAAGTCCACGGAGGCGCCCGAAGTGCAGGCATCCTGGGTGCGGGCATTGGGGTATGCGTACAGAGCCCCTACCCCACCAAAGACGTTTTGGTAGCGCATGTTGCGGCACTCAATGCGTTTGAATTTGCGGTTGCCGGTGAAGGTCTTGCTCTTGCGCGTCTGGGGATCCTGCACCTGGAAATTCCATTGCAGCGAGTATTCAGAAGCGGTGTAGTCGATCAAGACAGAGGCGTTCTGAGGGATCAGCAGCAGTGTCCCAAAATCAGGATCGGGGATGATTTCGGAGTTGGTGGTGGGGGGCGTGCGCTGCTCATTCAGGCGCAAGCGGTTGAACAGAATCTTCTTGGGCGCGTCTGCCGTCACCTCGACCCACTCGTTGACCTTCTGCACTTCGTCGGCCAGCTCGGAGAGCAGGAACTCATCGCCGTTGGTCTTGAACTCGACCTTGATGCTGCGTGCAGCCATCTGCGCCTTTGAGTAGTCAGGAAACACCTTCTCCACCACATCGAGGTTAGCCTTGCTCAGTTTGGTCTCGCCCAGCAGGCCAAGGATCTTCTCGTCCATTGAGCGGTCGCCTGTCACTTCCACGTAGCGAACGAAAAGCTCCAGAACGTAGAAGCCCACTTTCTGGCCTTTCAGGGTGGTGGTGGGGCCGTCCACGAGGGGGCGCATGGCTTTCAAAGCCCGTTCCATGCCTGCGGTGTTGCTCTCATCTTTGTAGGCGTTGAACACGGGGAAGTATTTTTCCAACTCCTTTTCATTGGTGCTGGTCAGCACCTCAAGCGCGCGATCAGCCAATGCGGACTTGTTGGCAGAAACGTTCAATGCGCTCAGCAGCTCTTTGTTGTTCAGGAGCTCTGGGGATTTCAGGGCTTGCAGAGTCAGCTGCAGCGCCAGTAAATTCAAGAGATCAGTTTTTTGGCCCGCAGAGATGAGTTTGTCATCGTAGGCGAAGTTGATGTTGCGCACGTTCGATAGGAAGAACCGCGCGTCCTTGGGTGTGTCGTACTGGATACTCTGCTTGAACGAATCAAGGAAGACCGTGGCGCCCTTGGCCTTGGTGGATTCTTGAATGAACTGAACCAGCGATTGCCGCTCACCTTTGTATGGGCCATCCTCATGAACCATTGCATATGCCCGTGAATAGTGGCCACCCTCCGCCATGGTTTTTGGGCCGTATTGTGTGGCGCAGCCTGTGAGGGCCATTGCAATGACAAGACTGAGAGCGTGCATCGTTTTCATGAGGTTCCCTGTTGAGTTTCTACCTGCAACTTTATGTCGAAAAGCGTCCACTGCCGCAGGTGGCAGTGCTCTTTGCTCCGCAAGGCGATTTGTTGCGTGAGAGGGTATTTCTAACCACTGCCGCTGGCAGTGCTCTGTTGCTGGCTTTTCAGCTGCGGGCGCATCCCCGTTTCCACCACTGCCCAAACAGCAGTGCTCACTTGCCTACACCACGGGCATCTTTACTTCTGCCATGTCCGACTTCTCCCAGTAGGGGGCTCTGAGTCTTCGCATTGCTGGAACATAGGCGGTACCTGCCGCGCCTGGATGAGATGCAGGCAGAAAACGGCACATCCACGCATCACTGTCACCCACCACGGTCACATCCACGTTGGCGATTGCACCAAAGCCATTGCGGCCCATCTTCCCAAGGTGCTGCACATAGCGCAGAGCATTCTTGATTTCGACGGGATCACCAATGCAGTGCGCTGTAGCGCTGCTCATCCACTGGTAGGAGTGGTACAGAAAATAGCTGCGGTCGGGCCCCTGCCCTGCTGAAAGGTAGGAGCGCGGTTTGCGAGCTGACAGCAGCCCCGCGTCCTGCGTGCGCATGAATTCCTCGGGCTCACTGCGGCGCACCATGGACTGCATGAACCGCTCGGACGCGGCCTCGAACACCACCTGGGATGCCTTCCACACCCAGTTGCCTTCTTCGTCAGCGTCGGTGCGCTCCAGCAGGTGCGAGAGATCGTCGGCATCCGTCCAGGCTGTGGTGGAGCCCATCTCTTCGGCTTCCCGCGCTACGCAGGCAGCCAACACCCCATCAAAGTGGATGGGGTGTTCAGATTCCAGCACCACGGGGGTGTTGAAGCTGAAAGTGACTTTCAACGGGTACATCACGCGATCTCTGCAGCGGTGGTTTTTTCGGCCTTTGCCTTGGCTTGACGCTTGGCCTTGGATTCTTCTTCTGGCGGGGCAAACAGGCGATCCAGATCTGCTGCGGTGAGTTTCTGTGCAGAAGCGACCCATGCCTGCAGGTAGGGCTTCACGAACTCGTTGTCCAGCTGCAGGCGGGAGTTTGCAAAGAGCCCCTCCCCCAGCACTTTGCCTTTGCTATCGGTTGCCACGACATCGGTGAGCGAGAAAGCGCCAAATCCGTTGCGCGAGTGCCCGCCAATGCGCTCCTTTTCGCAAAAGCGATCCAGCGAAGCCAGGAAGAGGCCCATCTGTGCATCTGACACTTCCAGCTCGAAGCACACGGGGAAGTACACACCAGGCACCACGAACTCCATGGCGCTGAAAGAGCGGGTGCTCAGGCGGGGATCACCTTCGGTGCGGTTGTCTGCGGAGCTGGAGGCAATGAGGGCCGTTTGGCGGGCAGAAACCTGGGCTTCAAAGTCCTCGATGACTGAAGAGGCCTGAGAGATGTTCAGCAGCTCCTTGAGGTCGTCGTTGCGGTTCAAGATCCAGCACTGCGTCAGGCGGCGGGCATCGCTCGGGGCCTTGTGTATGGAGTCATCCAGGTAGGGATGCGTGTTGCGGCCGAACATGTTGACGGTGGCATCCATGTAGGGCACCAGGTTGAACATGCGCACGTAGCGGCGCATCATGCGCGGGCCACCGCCGAACAGGCCAATGTAGGGGTGCTGGCGGGTTTCCTTGTACTCATCAAAGGTCACATCCCGCCCGTCTGGGTTGCCGGTCACCGCACCACACTGCAGGCCCATGTAGGTGCCGATCTTGATGCGTTCGTTCTTCGCTTTGATGGCGTCCAGTACGTGGTGTGCCGCGTGGCGGCGTAGGCGCCCCATGATGTTGTTGGCCGCGATCACAGGCACTTGGCGTGTGCTTCCACCGGCTTCCAGCACTGACATTTTCTGAGTCAGATTCAGCGGGGGGTGTTCCTTGGAATCGCTGTAGATCGGCTTCATTTCAGCGAGGTTCAGGCGTGCCGATTCGGGGCTGGTGATGTGCAGCGGTGAGAGAGTGCGCAGCATGGCGTGAATTCGGATAATTTGGTTGGCGCTCATGTCATTGGCTCCTTGATGAATTTGGTCGGAATGGGGGGGCTGAAGGTCACTGCTGAACCCCTCGTGGCCATAGCCACCAATGGGCTGCGCACTGCGCCCATGCGAATGCCCGCTGGAATGCATGCGCAGATTGAAGCTGCAGCCCAGGCTGCAGGGGTGGATTTCAAAACCGCCTTTGCCAGCCTTTGCAGCCGTGGGCAAGACCTGCATGAGAAGGAGCGCGAGTCTTATGTGCCTGAGCTGACGCGCTTCGTGGCCAAGCCCATTGATGAGAGCCAGTTCAAATCACCCCAGCAGGCCCAGTTCTACAAGGGGCTCAGCGAAGGCCTGGACGCCTGCCGTCTGGTGATGTGCGAAGGCAGTACCGGTATTGGGAAAAGCCGCGTCATGGCGCGCGTGGCGCTGGAGCAAGCCAAGGCCGGAAAGACGCCCGTGGTGGTGGCGGGCCCGACTTTGGCCGTGCTGGCACATCTGCATGAGGAGTTTTTGGCGCTGGGCAATACCGATGTGCCAGTGAGCGTGATCGTGGGCGCATCCGAGTTCGTGGACGACGAGGCCTTGCTGGAATACCTGCAGCGCGCAGAAAACGATCCAGACCTGGTGGTGGATGAGGGGGTGCGCATGTGGGTAGCAGGGGGGGCTCGTGCGATCAACACCAACGTTGCTGCCGCCAAAGCCTTGGGGGAGAACGCCTGTTGGCTGATGGAGGACTTGCGCAGTCTGTGCGATTTGATGGATCCCGACGACTTTCGTCTAATCGATGAGGTAGAAAAACAGGGCCGCAGCCAAAGCCGAGAGAACGTCGCACGGATGCGCCAGCAGGCGATGGAATCCACGGGAGTGGTGCTGTGCACCCACATGATGCTGGCGATTGGTCAGCGCATTCGCTGGCGTGGAATTCTTCCTGCACCCAAGGTGCTTTTGGTGGACGAGATTCACCTGCTGGAGAGCACGATTGCGTCCGCAAATTCCCTACGCTTCAGTACCTACACCGCCTCCATCGCGTTGCGCCAGCACATGGCGGCGCACGGTGATGACACCACATCCAAAAAGGCGTTGGCCAGTATCAAGAAACTGTCTGGTTTTATTGAGTCGCTTCTCGCTCGGGGAGAAAGCGTCCTGGCACGAAATGATGAGTCTCTAATTTCACCCGAAACACGCGCTCAACTACTGGAGTTAACGGATACCGCACACAAACTTCTTGGTTCCTCAAAGCTCGCCGGGATGGCACATCAGGACATGTTGGTGAAGGCACTGCGCAATTTCAGCCGCACCCTACAGGGCCAGACGCAAGACATTTGGGCCATAGAAAGAACGCAGTCGAAGGGCTATGCAGCATTGCTTACAGGCCCCCCCTCCGTGAGGATGCAGCTGGGCGATATCTGGAAGACGGCCGAGGGAGGTGCGGGGCTCGTTTCAGCCACGCTGTATGCGATCAACGAGGACGGGGAATACCGGTGCGACTACATGCGCATGGTTCTGAATCTGCCTATCACCCGCGTTGAGACGCCAGTTCCCGTGCGGGAGAAGCACATCACCCAGTTGCCCACACTGCACACCCCCACGGCAGCCACTTCCGCCATGCTCATACCTCCTAGTCAGCGAGATGATGACGATGATGAAATTCAGTGGCAGAGTCGATTAGCTGAGGTAGTGGCGATGGTGGACGCTCGCGCAAAAGGTGGCGTGCTGGTGCTGTGCACTGCCTACGCGGATGTGCGGGCGCTGGAAACCAATCTGCGAGATCTCCTTGGTGAGCGACTGGTTGCGCAAGCGCCGGGGCGCAGGTTTCAGGGGCTCTTGAACGACTTCAGGCGCATCCATGCCAAAGGCTTGCGACCGGTTTTGATTGGCGTGGGCACTGCTTGGACTGGTGTTGATTTATCGGATAGCGAGGTGAGCCCCGAACAAGACACCTTGCTCACAGATCTGGTGATTACACGTTTGCCTGTGAGCCTCAATTCGTCCTTGAGCATGCAGCAGCGAGTGAATGCCATGGGGCTCTATCCGCTTGTCAACGAAACACTGCTCACGCTCAAACAGGGGCTAGGCAGGTTGATTCGACGCGATGGTGTGACATCACGCCACATCTGGTTTCTGGATGGCCGTGCGGATGCTTCGTACCAATGGAACGGGATGCATCGCCTCACTTCTGGTGTGCGCAGAATGCTTCGGGATTACTCCAAACATGAAGTATTTGAAATGGAATTTAAGCATCACTGATCCGTCTTTTTTATTCTGCGACAATGAGTTATGCAAGGTAGGGTTGAGAGCACTCCTTTCCAGGGAGTGGTTGGAACACGTCAATCAACACGTTCTGCGCAAAGCGCGGTTGAGAGCACTCCTTTCCAGGGAGTGGTTGGAACTTCTTCGTTTCTACAAGGCAAAGCAAGTGCGGCCGAGAGCATTCTTCTCAGGAAGGGTGGTTAGAAATCTGCGTCGTCGCGTGTGACGCCCGAGCCAAATGCAGAGCACTGCCAAAACCGCAGTGGTGTAATCCTAGACTTTTGCGAATCACAGCACTCCTCCAGCCTCAAGCCCGCGCCCAGCAGTGCGCCCAATCCGAAGAAGACGATGTAGTTCTTGCTTGGGCTACTTGAAATACAGAGTGCATCAGGAGTCTTGATCAGGAGAATTTCTTACGCGCGCCTTCGACCATGCTTTAGAACGGAACAAGCCCAACTCCACACTGAAGAATCCAAGAGCGAATCTCCTGAATTTCGTGAGGGGTGCGTTTGCCTAGAAAGTCACCCAAGCCATGCGCCAGATTGTCTAGCTTGTCCTGAAAGTCTATGCGAATGGTTTCTTGCAGCTCGTTGCGCTGTACTCCGTGTTTCGCTGCCGCAGCATCGATGCTCATTCCGGCTGCGAAGTCTTCGTATGCCCGAATGCGCGTGAGCATTCGTTGGACATCTATGGGTGGCAGGCACCGTTGATCGTTTTCTTTCATGAGAGAACGATTGTCGGGTTCACCCATGCCGGTTTCAGGCCGGAAAAACACGCACATGGCTTGCTTTACGCATGGCACAACACGAGAAGGCCCACCCTCTCATCGTTGGCTGCGGAGATTCAGTAAGTGCCTTGAACAAGAATCACGGCAACGATGTCATCCATACTGGACAGCAGTTCTTTGACAGAGCGACTAAGCATCATGTCCCAATAGTCAGTTGGTTTTTTAGCGTGCCGTTTTATGCTTTCCAATTCTTTGATAAATCGTTCTTCTGCTTGCTTGTCACCTACTTGAATGGCCCTATCGCAGCGCTCCAGTTCGCGAATAATCCATTGCAGGGTGCTCCGGTTTTCGAGTGTCAGTGGCTGCTCTAACTTTGCGTGCTTTGCCAAAACCTGCATGTAGGCTGCTCGCCATCGTTGCTGTCACTCCCAGCAAGGCTGTTAGCTGCCAAGCGCCGGGGTGTGGCCATCGCGTGTACGCGGCTGTGCATGTGGTCGAAGACGGTGGGCAAACACTGGTGCTTGGCTCTACATGCTACGCCAAGCGCTATGGTTCTTCCTCTGCGCTGGGCTCACCCAAATACACATCGGGAGGGAGTGGCGGTAAAGCTCTGACGGACGAGGAGCGCGATTTACTTGCAGCCAATGCCGCCGAGCTGATTCAACGATTTAAGGATGCTCACGAAGCGCAATTGGCCGCAGCACGCGCGCAACTGCAGGCCCAGCGCGCACGCCCTACCCCCTTCGCCATCCCCGCCCGCCCTCCCGCGCCCCCTCCAACTAAGCATCCCTGGCCATGGCAGCACAAGCGCAACACCTCCGTGGCTCTGGTGAGAGGTCCCGACGATCAAAACTGGGTGCGTGTGCAGCATCACAACGGCTCGCAGATGCTGGTGCCATGGCCGGTGTTTGATGGATGGGATGAGGCGTTGCCACCTGTCTGCGGGATTCCAGACCTGGAGCTGCAGGCCTACGCGGTTCCCAACATCGTTGAGGCTCTTCAGTCCATGCGCCGCATCGGCTTTGCCCCCCCTGAGGTCACGAGTTGGCCTGACATCATGAAGTTGGCTCCGGTGCCGCGCGCAGGCAACTGAAGCCTGATAGCCTCCACAACCTTTCCCGAGTCTTCGGTGGCTGACTGCCAAAGGCTACGCCGCTTTGCGCTGATTGCTCCAGGCCGAAAAGACATCATCCAGTCTTGCTAGATCCTCCTCTGTGAGGCCAACCTCTGGACTCGTCAGATACAGAGGCTGGAACCCCGGCGAGAAAAGGCATTCGTCGTCGTCCAGGGCAATCCAATACTTCGGCCTGCCCAGACGAACGACTTCCATGATTTCTTTGGATCTCGAAAAGGGCCCTGTGCGCTCGGGCGTGACACCCACCACACGTTCCGCGATGTCTTTGGAGAAGAGCCTTTTCAGGTAAGGCAAGCCACCGTTTCTCCACGTAGAGGAGATCACGATGACGATCTGCGGATGCTTCCTCAGCAAGGCCTCCAGCTTGGGCAGGAGCACAAGGGTGCCGCTGTTGCCCCTGTGAAGAACGCCGTCAAAGTCCAAGAAAAGGCATAGTCCGCCGCGCAGGCTTTTCATCAGGTTTTGCTGCTCTTGGATTTCCGCTGATTGCTCCACTTCAGGCAACCTTGGTGTCTCAGCAGCCATCGCCCACCGGATCACGGCTTTGAGGGTATTCATCATGGCCTAGCCTGCAACTGCGCTCTCATCCGCTGCAAGGAGATGCCAGGCGTTGAGATGGAGAACGCAGGTGCGCTGGGTGGGAAAAGGAGTTTTGCCCTCACTGCTCCCATGGCTTGTCCCCTCCCCTGCGCTTCAATGAGTTTTCCGAGCTCTCGCTCGTTGGTCTGGCCCCATACAAAGCCCATACCCTCCCCGCGCTCCAATGCGTTCAGGATCATCTGCCGCCAGCTTTTCCACTGCTCTAAGAAGTCGCCATGCCACTGAGCAGCCTCCACGCTGAGGTCATCAATGGCTTTGTCGATTGCCTCTGCAGCGCGTAGGGAGCACCGGCATGCCCCTGACGGGCTGTTGAACATGCTCAAGACTGTCCATTGAAAACCATATGCCTCCTCAAGTGCTGGTTGCTGGGCCAACATCTCAGCGGCAGCGCCAGGAGGGCCACCAAGGCGCTCTTTTGCTGCACCCAATACCTTTACGGCCCGAGCAAGTTTTCTTCGCTCGTAGGGGGTCATTTGCTCCCTCAACGCTGCCAAGGCGCGGCGAATGCCGGTCTCCAGGCTTGCATGCACGGCCAAGGGGTCGATGAACGGTGTTGCGTTAGGGAATGCCTCTTTCACGCAGGAGATCACTTCCAGGTCGAAGCCAACACCAACCTGTTTAACACTATCGCTCGCCGACAGTGCTTTGAGCCTCCTGGTCAGATCCTTCTTGCCAGTGCTTTCAATCCAATCGGTCAAGATGCCGAGCGCGGGATTGAGTACAGCGTACCGCTCACCATGGAAGGCCTTGACCTTCACAATGGCCATGCACTGACCAGCTTTGAGTCTCACCTTCTGGTTGATCCCCCGCTGTTGGTCTGCAAAAGACTCTCTTACGGTCTTCTCATCTACGCGGATTTCCTTGGCAATTGAGACGAAAGTTCTGTTCAGGCCTTGCTCACCGATCCAGCGCATGAGTCGTTTGGTCATTGCTCTGCCTTCCGCAATGGAGGGCAGATCTTGGCTGAAGGTCTTCGAGCAGCTTTCTTCACGGCAGCGAAACCGCTTGGTTTCAATCTGCAGTCGCACCGGATGACCGTGGCGGGGGATGTCGCAAATGCTCTGATCCCTCTTCCCCCATTTGGTCAGTTTGGTGCTCTTGCAGTAGGGGCAGCGTTTGGGAAGAGGGATGCACTCCATACCCACGACCAGTACCTCGTTCACTTTGCGGTAGTTGAGGATCCGGTACAGGGGGTCAAGCACAGGGGCATCATTGATGTGCAGATGACTTTCATGCGCTGAGTCGTAGCAGCTAACCCTATCAGGGTAGCTTCCGCCATGCTCTTGCGCATCTTTGCGAGCGGTACTGACCTGCCCAGGCCCAACAGAGTGACGCATGTGAGCTTGGTCTTATGCGATGTGCTCTTGAAGTTGAAGTGTGAGGATTTTGCTCACATCCAAGCCACGCAAGGGAAGGCCCTTGGATGTCCGCGAGACGAGTATTTGCCGCGCTTTATCGACCAAGTTCGCTGTCTGAACAAACTCCTGCATTTCCTTGGGCGCAGGCTTGAAGAGGTAACGCAACTCCAAAAAGGTTGCTACCAAGCCGCTAACCATCGTAAGCCCAGCAATGCTCAAAACGACTGGATGTCCTGCCCTATCAATACCGAATCCATTAGAGAGATCAATAAACATCAAGCCCGGTATGACCGCCAAAGCGCCGTAGTAGCACAGATAAAACGGCTGGTGATTGCTCAAGGCATCACGGGCTTTAGCATTCCAACGTTTCTGCTCTACCAAGCCAGATTTTTGATTCGTAGTGACGGATTTAATGCTCATGATTTATCGAAGTTGCTCCATGCAATTGCATGTCATTCGAAATTATGAGCATCGCATCGTTCACAACGCCCTTGAAAAGCGCGCGATACGATGACATTTCGCATCACGGTCGTATTGATAGTGCGCCTATCGCTGACCGACATTACGCAATGCAAAAAAAAACGCGGCCAAGCCGCGTCTTTTTCGATTGGTGTTTCAGGCAATCAAGAACTGCTCGCGTTCCTTGTCAGCAATCCAGCGGGGTGGCTTTCCGCGACCTGTCCAAGTCGCGCCTGTCACCGGATCTTTGTACTTAGGTGCAACGGTAGAACCCTTTGCACTGGATGTGCGCACGCCACCGAAGACATCACGCTCTGTCAGCGAGTAATCAAGCACCAATTGACGAACTTGGGCGATGGCGCTTGCAACTTCAGCATTGCGCGCTTCAGCAATCTTGGCTTCGAGTTCTTCGCGTTGTTTCAGCAGATCCTTGTATTGGGACATTGCAATTTCCTGAATGAAAATTTGATTCTATTTGAATTTTAAAAAAACTCAAATCAATAAGATGGTGTGAATGCCTTGGAGATCTTCCAGTTGCGCTCAAAGTGATCAGCGTATGCCTTTGCCAAGGCTGGATTGTCCCAATGAACAATCACATTCTCGGAGTTTCTTGTGGCCGCAGCAGCGCTGTAATTGAAGCTCCCCGTTTGTGTTACGCGTCCGTCAGAAATTTGCACTTTGTCATGAAAGATTGCATAAGCATCCACCACCCGAACCATTACGCCTGCATTGGCGAGTGCTGACAGGGCCGCTCTACCCTTTTGGGATGAGGATTCACTCAAATTGTGCTTTGCGTCTGCCAATAGATAGACCTTCACCCCCCTCTTTGCAGCACGAAGAATTGCAGAGGTTACTTTCGCGCTTGTAAAAGAGTAAGCCATCACTCTCAGGTCGTTGATCGCATTATCCGTTACGCGGATGACCAGTTCCTCAGCACCCAGGTCGGGCGAGAACGCAACCTCGACCTCGCCCCGTGCTTCGACCCCAATGGGCTTTAGTGCGATGGCACCACGAACGACTTTCAGACCCTCGCTGGCGCTGGAAGCAATCGTTTGTGCAGCCTCTGCCAATGTGTTTTCACGCGCGAAGGCCGGTGCAAGACATCCTGTCATCAACAGCGCGAGAAGCGCTTTTTTGGGGCTCAAGGTACTCACCCTAGTTTTCCTTCATTTGAAGTAGATCAGGCGCCACCTCGTTCACAAACTGGTAGATGGATATGGCAGCGACCTCAACTTTTTGCTGTGTTTGATCCAGAACTCGGTCAAAGGCCCCGTTGGCGTCAATCGAAGCTTCCATCACAAATGCGATTGCTAAGCTCGTGCCTGCAAACATTAGTGCACTTCTCATTAAAGACATTTCTACAACTCCCGTAAATTATTGACAATAAATTGCTTTATGAATTGCTAATTGACAGCAATTGAGTTAGCATTGGTGCATCAATTGTTTGGAGGTTCCATGCTTAAATTCATCAAAATTGGTTGTGTGGCTATAGTGCTCGGTTTGACAGGCTGCGGAACGACCTCTGTTGCTCAGCACAACGAACTCGCGTCAATGACGCGCTCGACAGGAAAGTTCAAATTTGTTGCTGAAGGAACAATCATCGAAACTCGTGTTGTTACGAAAGAATCTGCGGCCGCGTCAACGCCATCAGTCAAAGATAGCGTCGGTCTGACCACCAAAAGCAATACCTTGCAAGGCGTCACGTTGGCTCTTTCTGCGCTTGAGCTGCTCTCGGGAGATACCAAAGTTCTTGAGATCAAGTACAAGGATTACAAGACTGGCGAGGTGATGACGACATACTCCCAGGCGATTCCACAAAAGATGGACAAGTTCCAGCCTGGTCGTCTCTTCCGCTATTTCGAAACGGAAAGAAGCTATTCATTTCTTCGAAGTTTTGATACGGAAGCTGATTTCAATAAATTCAATCAGTAAATGTGCGGGCGAGCCCAGCCAATGGGCTTTGAGTTGATTTCAGTGTAGATCCATACATGCGAAGTGCTTCTGGATGTGCCTGAAACCACTCATCTGTCCAGGCCCGAGCCAATTCCAGGGCACTTCTAAATTCGTGGTGTTCAAACATTTGTAGCTTGACTAATTGTCCATCTACACCGTATTTGGATTGGACACAGACTGTTATCGAATTGCCAAAGATGCGATCTGAACGAGTCCCCATGTAGTTACGGGTAAATTCTTCCGGTACTTCTACGCGAAGTCCGAAATTGCTCACTTTAAAACCACGTTGATTTCTGTCGTAACCAAAGATTGTGCAAGCCTTATATTTTTGGTAATGCTGCTCTGCAGCGAGCACGTATCCCTGGCACTTTGCCTCATCTAAGGAACTAAAAGAGATAGTTTTCGACATGCAAACAGTTTCGTGAAACCGATTGCACTTGTCATCTTTTGTAACGAGAAATTGCAAAAAGCAAGGAAAAGGCTTGTTTTTCAGCTATCCATAGTCGCCCGAAGGAGTCACCTATGAAGGAAAAAATGGTCAACACACGCAATGGGATGTACGTGCAGGTTCTGCGCAACCTTATGTTCATCTCTGCTGCCGAAGCAGCGTCAATGTTTCCAAACATCAACGAGGAGATGTGGCGTGCGTTTGAAGCAGGCGAAATGGAGGTTCCAAAGCACTGTTTGGATCGGTTCAATGCACTCTTTCAATGGCGAAACCAACAGTTGGTAATGACACGCCAACTCCTTGCGAGCAATCCTGATGCTCAAATCCATGAGTTTTGGCATCCGACTATCCACGCCTGGATGGCCATTGACGAACGTGAGCCTGAGCACTTCCGCGTTGTTCAGTCGATCAATGCGACCTTGGCTACCGAGTTTCCAAAGCAATACTTCATCATCCCTTTCGACCTCACTACCTTCACAAGTTGGGCCATGGGTCGTCAACCTACTGAGGAGCTTGTTGCGGAGTTCCTGGGCCATATCACTGAGCCGAAGACGACTTTGCACTGAGTTAAATCCCTACCCGCTGCCCCTAACTTGAGGGGTTTTTTGGCGATGTATTTGTCGTTCTGCAGTCGCCCTGTTGTGGGTCTTTTTCGTATGTTGCTGCATGGTCTTTTGCCTTGCCAAATTTGTGTGACTCCACAGTCGCCCTCTGGTATTCCGTCAGTATTCAATAATGAATTAGGCGACCCCCAGTCGCCCTGCTGTATTCCTGCAGCTTTTAAGGGTCAAATTTTACGAGCAAGTCTTGGCGCCATAAATCAGATGAAAGCCACCTTGTACATACAAGGCGAATTGATCGCTGGCGCTAAACCAGATCCAAAGCTTGAGCATGCAAGTCGAGCAGGTTGGGTTTCTCCAGAGGCATCTTGCATCCGGCCTTGTACATACAAGGCGAAATGCTGCCTCCTATCCAGCGAGTTAGTGATGAGCACTAAACCTTGTACATACAAGGCGACTTGCTTGGTTAGGCCCAGACCCGAGGCGTCTTGAACCCTGCCTTGTACATACAAGGCGAAGTCCTCATTCCCTTCTAGTCCCAAAGCGACGGACCCAAAACCTTGTACATACAAGGCGACTTGGTTGGCTAGGCCTAGACCCGAAGCGTCTGGAATCCCGCCTTGTGCATACAAGGCGAAATGCTGACTCCTGTACAGCGAGAGAGTGATGAGCACCAAACCTTGTGCGAAGCTTCTCAAATGTCGCCTTGTGCATACAAGTGGTCTTGGGCCAATACCACGCGCGTGTCTGCCTAGGGTTATTTCCTTTCTAACCGTACTTTGATCTTTTGATTTCTTCGACATACGGTTTTTCAACGGCTGCAACGCATGTATTTCTTTAGATTGTTTACCTAAGATTTAGAAGGCGCAGGGCTGCGGCATGACTGTCGGCATATCTGTGAATAACCTCATTGTTGTGACTGAAGTATGCCGTTCTCAATGGCATCAAGAAACGAGCGGCTGAACGGGCTCACGCGTGTTATCCCGGCAGTTTCTTCGCGAATTACACCTTGCTCAACTCGGTAGAGCTTTCCAGTTTTTCTTGAGAAAAATGCCCTGCCTTCATAGATTTCAGCTTTTTCGTTGAGATAGGCCTTTTCTTTCTTTAATAACTCCACTTGAACAGATTCATCATTCTTTGCTGAAAAGTCACGACCGCTCTGGATGAGGGTTTTGATGTATGCGTAGAGCTGGTTTCCCTGAAGCTTCAGCAGATACTTCTGGGTTGTTGCCGCGATATCAGTCAGCTGCTGAGATGCCTTTTTGGCTAGTTTCATAAGCCCAAGCACAGCAAAAGCTGACAGCCCTTGATCGACTAAAAACTTCAAGTCCGCAGGAATGAATACGGTGCCAACTTTGGTGAAGACAGACTTCTTGACTGGCTGCTGATCTGCATGATTCGAGTCCTTGCGTTCTGGCTTCGCTCTGCCTGACATCCCGGACCAGGTGATCGGTTTGCCTTCCTTATCCACCAGGCCGAGTGCGAATAGAAGTGGCAATGTAGGTATTAGGGGCGATGATGAGCCACGCAAGCCAGCCCTGGCTTTTCGTTCACGGGCAATCAGTTCTCGTGCTTCGAGCCATTGGATGGCTCGATTGACTGAATCCAGAGATTTTCCTGCCTCGTTAGCAAGTGTCTGTCTTGACGCGTAAATCTCAGAAAAAGGTCTTTTGAGATTTATTTTTTGAATTATCTTGATGACGATTTTTATGAAACCATCAGGTAGTTCACGAAAAGCCACCGAATATGGCAATTCAGCGCATGCGCGCAAAATTGGATAAGGGAAGTTTGAAGTCGAAAAATTTTGGACGAGCGAATCCATCGCGGTCTCCACAAAGACACGAAAAACTTGACGGTGGATTCCGAAAAAACTATTATTCGACTGTCTTAGCTGTTTGCTACCGATTGGCGTCGGTTTGTCGAATAGTTTTCCGGCATCTCACCATGGCGATGCGAAAGCTCCGGTAGTTGGCGCGACCGGGGCTTTTTTATTGACTTCTACGTCATTCGATACCTCCGAAAAAACCAGTCCCCAAATGAACTGAACCCCGCATTGCGGGGTTCAGTTCATTGTTTAGAGGGAAGGGCGTTAGACATAGCCCCCCTGGCGTCAGTTGATCTATCGGGCAACAGCTGCACTTCGAAAGCTGTGTCGGATTCAATAGAGACTGAAAAACATTTGGCGTGCGGCCTTCCACCGAGCAATCTTGAATCCCGCCTTGTACATACAAGGCGAAATGCTGACTCCTGTCCAGCGAGAGAGTGATGAGCGCCAAACCTTGTACGTACAAGGCGACTTGGTTGGCTAGGCCTAGACCCGAAGCGCGTGGAATCTCGCCTTGTACATACAAGGCGAAATGCTGACTCCTGTCCAGCGAGAGAGTTATGAGCGCCAAACCTTGTACATACAAGGCGACTTGGTTGGCTAGGCCCAGACCCGAGGCGTCTGGAATCCCGCCTTGTACGTACAAGGCGACATTGTTGCCAGGATCCGAAGCGTTTTGAAGTACGCCTTGTATGTACAAGGCGGTAGATAGACCTTCAAATGGGAACGAACCATTCCCAATTCCGCCTTGAAACGGAATTGGGAATGACGGTTCAACCGCTGCAGACTTTCTGCGAGAAGTTTGAATAGCTGACTGTGAACACCCACGCTTGCGGCTAATGGCACGCGCGGGCTGCGAATTAGCTGCCATCACGAGGTTTGAGTACCAGCTGTATCTTGATTTTCATCAGATTCGCTTTCTTCGCAGAAACGGCTAAGAAGCTGATCCATGGCTTCATTGAAGGCTTCCTGCTTGCTTTTAGGTATGCGTGCGCGTATCTCTATATCACCGTCCATTCGTTGTTTGAAATTCGCTGATTTATAGCGTTTTTGAAACAAAAGAGAACTTTTTGTTGATCTCTTTGTAGTTTTGTTCAGAATCGAATCAATCCTCTCGCGCAGAGATGCGATGGACGCATCATCCTCTACAAAGGATTTGCAAATAGACAAAACTTGATCTGCTGGCTTATCCGCGCTAATAAGTCGCGCAAGTTGTGTGATTACGTTTACAGTTACCTTTTTGGGGTAATTCTTTGCGTAATACAAGATGTCAGGGTCTAGCTTCGAATAATTGGTGTAGGGATAAAGAGAGTTAACAGGAACTCCAGTTTTATGTGAAATAGTCTCCCAGTCCCAACCTTCACCGCGCCATTTCATATAAAAACAGGCTTTGTCGTAGTCGGTATGTGGTTCGCGCTCTTCGTTCTGCGAATAACCAAACCATGCAATATCCTCTTCAGTAAATTCATCATGAATGATCGCTTTTACTTGAAGTCCGAGGATATCTCTCATTCGAATGGCTTGAACTCGTGTCCAGCCATCCCCAATAATGTACCTGCCAGGCTTGGCTGGATTGGGAATTACATGAACAGGATCTCGCTGGCCATTCTTTTCGAGAGAGTTAGCTAGTGACTGTAAAGTGTTGTCGGAATATATTTCTCTTGGCGCAAATCTGTTCGCATCAATTGAGAGGGCGCTAATTAAAACGACCTGAGTAATGATATTTGCATCAGTCACAACTTGGCCAACTTCAGAATGCACTAAGCCATGCGAATCAACTCCTGAGGTCGGGTCAGAGTCTTCCAAAACCCCGTCGCTATTGCGATTCGCAAAACTACCACGAGACGGTGCATTGATTGCTGGGAGTAGTAATGGAGGTGGCACGAGCCTCTGTGGTTTGGCGCTTTTTGCCTGGCTTGTAACGCTCTCGCTAGGAATAGCTTGAATAGGTTTTTTTCTCATTACTTGGCCCTCTGCTCTTCCAAATTGATGAGTTTACGCAGAAGAAAATCAGTAAATTCTTTATATTCCTTGCTTGCGTTGCTTAATGGTTTTTGCAGGCTCAGTGGAATATAATGCTCTAATGATCTTGGGAAGTCTTCAGAAAGGCTTATGGCCAACGGCGCCATATTTGCGTGATATTGCTGAAGTGCCTGCTGCATTCTCTGAATACGTGAGAAAGACGATGCAAAATGGGTGGGCAAAATAGCCAGATCGGCTACGATTGCCTCGCCAGCAAAGTGACGTAGATCTTCGATTTCATTAATTAGGCGCGTGAGGCCCTTTACACCAAATGCATCTAATCTGACTGGCGCTACTACAATATCAGAGGCTGCAAGTGCAGCTGTACTTGTCATTGTCACGTTTGGCGGGCAGTCCATTACGATAATATCGTAATCAGTCACATTCAAATCGGGAACAAGACCTTTTGAGGAATCAGCAAACAGTCTCTTTAATACAAGCTCGCGTGATCCTTTTGATGAGGTAAGAGCAAATTCAATATCGCCAAGATTGGCATCAGCAGGAATCAGATGTGGCCCATTAACACCAAAAGGCATTTTGATTAGGCTGCCAAAGGATCCTTGAGGAGGTCTATTGACATATGCAGAAACAACATGGGCAAAGGTCTTGCCAACTACGGCTTCATCCGCTAGGCCGTAGCTTGTGTGCTCACCATAATTAATATCTGACTCATACCCAAAATACTGGGTTAGATTGGCCTGAGCATCCAGATCAATTGCAAGCACTCTGAGGCCTGCCAGTTGGAGATGCAAAGCAATTTCGCACGCAGTGGTGGTCTTGCCAGTACCACCTTTCACAATGTCCACAGCGATGAAATAAGGGCCGTTCGAAGGTGTCTTGATAAACCCTTTCTCGCGTCGATAGCGAGCCAGCTCGAACAGATTATCAGGACTGAAGATTCGTACTGCTAGTGCTTTCTTATCAAACTCATTGGCTCTGCGAACTTGTATGCCCGATGAGTCAATGTAGTTTTTTACCGTGTTCTCGGCAATTCCTAGCAGAGTTGCTGCTGCCTTGATGCGGTAGTTCAACCCAGATGTGTCGGAGTAGGTCGAGCGCAGAGTCATGTGTGAGCCTTCGAAGGGACAATTGTCTAAAATTATGTGCTTGCGCTCACCACATGTCAAACAATCTTCGTTTGGTGGGTTAAAAGGGTCTTTGCAGCCAAAAAGGCATCAACACATTTCGTGTGGTGGCGGCGTTCATCGAGACTTCATCTCTTGTTGGACGCGCCCGCACGGTGCGTGCGGGTGCCTCTAGGATGTAATGGCGGAAGAATTCTATGAACCTCCAACTGCTGAAAGGGGGTGGAAAAGCAAGCAAAACCATGACGTTTAGGCAGGCAGCGTTAGTCAGCGTGGTCTTTTCGGCAGCTCTTGCTGACGAGTCATGTCTGGCCTAAGACATGCCAATCTAGGGCAGAAGGTTCATGATGAAGGCGTTCGCCTCACAGCTGTGCATCAAATGTTAATTTAATGCAAATGAATTGCGTATTGAAGATCATTGCAATAGAATTATGAATTGCGTCATCTTTCGATGATTTGTTTGCAATTCAATAGCTATTAAATTGTCATGGTAACAAGCAAACTTCCAGATATCCTTGCTCAAAAGGCCGCACTCGAAGCTGAGGTCGAGAAGGTTCGGCTTGAAGAGCTTGAGCAGGTGGTAGCCGAACTTCGCCAGACTATTGAGACGTACAAGATTACGCCTGAGCAGTTGTTCCCGAACGTAGTTGTTGCCACAAAATATGCTGCGCGCCGTGGCATTCGTCGGCCTCCCAAATATCGCAACAGCGAGGGACAGACATGGGGCGGAGCGGGGCCCAGGCCCAAGTGGTTGAGAGAGGCCGTAGCGCGTGGCGAGAGCATCGAGCAGTACGCCATCAAGTAAGCCAGTCAAAAAGGGAACTTCGGTTCCCTTTTTTACGTGCGTTGAAATAACGACTTCCTGCCAGAAAAAACAGACACCAGCTTGAAAAGTCTCGAAAAACCGTGCTTTTGAGCGGTGGTCTACAGGGGGCTGGTTGATATTCTCCCTGTCATATAAGTGAACAGGAGAGTTGTGTGTGGTTGTTTGACGGGAGTCCAGAACTTGTTGGGGCTAAGGTGCCTGATGCCTCTGCTCAAGATGGCGGCTACATCATGGTGTTTGTGTTAGAGAGTGGCTCCCCGCGAATTGTTGCTACCAGGTTCCCTGGTAAGAACGTTACGAGCTGGAAGAGTCGCGCCGCACGCTACGGCGGTGAATCGCTCAATCGTGTGTTGGTCACAAATTCGCATCCTCGATACGAAAAAATTAAACGATTGCTGATTCATCAACTGTCGATGGATGATGAAGCCAATGCATCTCCTAGTCCTCTGACGCTTGAGCAAATCGGTGAAAAGGTCTCAGGTTTATTTGAAACGCTTTCTCCCGGATCTACACAGAAGACGGCTTCCATGACTGCAGTTTGCTGAGGCGGTTATGTCTGAAAAGCTCTTCGATTTTGACAACCCTTGGCGACCAAACTATGAATCAGGCCAATCGATGGCATGGTTTGGTGCGGTAGGTGTATGTCTTGCATCCGCCTGGTTTCTCCCATTGCCTGCGACATTTGCAGCAGTAGCTGCGTCAGGCTGCTCGCTGATGGGTGTTCATCGGTTATCAAAAGCGTGGACAAGGTATTCGGACACAGCCAGAACAAATTTCTCTGGCAAGACCTTTATTGATATCGAAGGGCTTAAAAAGGCCTCGAAGGAAGCAATCAAGCGCAAAGAAGTATGGCTTGGTAAAGGTTTTCAATGGACTGACATGGAAGCCCAGAGAATGCATGCTCTTGTCGCCAGCGGAGTTGCCAAGACATTGGGCAAAGAAGCGCTGAGTAAAGACGGCAGTTACTGGCTCCACGGTTTACAGAAAGAGGAGGAGGTCACCGCCCCTCTTGAACTCCTTGAAGGTCACACACTCATTGTTGGCTCAACCGGCGTAGGTAAAACTCGTCTCTTTGATTTGATGATTGGTCAGGCCATTCTCCGTGGTGGCCCAGTTGTGATCATTGACCCTAAAGGTGATCAGGGGCTTGCCGACAATGCGCGAAGGATTTGTGAATCTCTTGGCCAACCAGAACGATTTGCATATTTCAATCCAGCCCATCCAGACAAATCAGTTTGCTTGGATCCGCTGAGAAACTGGAATCGCAAAACGGAGCTTGCATCCCGTGTATCTGCACTGATTCCGTCTGAAACTGGCGCTGATGCATTCGTTGCTTTCGGTTGGAAGGTGCTGCAAGACATTTGTGCAGGCCTCATTGCGACCGGAGAGCGTCCCAATCTAGTCAGTTTGCGACGTTATATCGAAGGTGGGCCAGATGACTTGCTCATCAAAGCGCTTCTGTTTCACTTTAGAAAATGTGTACCGAATTGGGAGAAAGGTGCGGAGTCGTACGTCAAGTCTTCAAAGGGAAAAAACAAAGGCCCAGAAGCAATTCTTCTCGCATACATCGCCTATTACAAAGAGGTCGTAATCCATGAGTGGCCCAACGTTGACTTGGCAGGTCTGATCTCGACCTACGAGCACAACCGAGACCACTTCCAGAAGATGGTGGCTTCGCTCATCCCAATTTTGTCGATGCTGACAGCTGATCCGCTGGCAGAGCTTTTATCGCCAAAGCATGAGCCTGGCAGCGAGAAGGTGGTCTTGGATATGTCCAAGGTCATTCGGAACAACATGGTTCTGTACATGGGCCTGGATTCTCTTGCTGACCCAACAGTTGGTAGTGCTATTGGGTCGGTCATGCTTGCGGATATGACGGCGGTGGCTGGGGACATCTATAACTACGGCCAGGATCAAAAGAAGCCCATAGATGTGTATGTTGATGAGGCAGCCGAAGTCATCAATACACCCACCATCCAGCTCTTGAACAAGGGGCGGGGCGCTGGTTTTCGCCTCACGGTTGCAACGCAGACTTTTGCCGACTTTGCAGCTCGTCTGGGTGATGAAAACAAAGCCATTCAGGTACTTGCAAACACCAACAACAAGATAGCGTTGCGGGTGCAGGATCCGCGAACTCAGCAGCTCTTTGCTGACGGCATCCCAAAGATCAAATCTCAAACGATGGCCGTAAGTTATGGGCATAACGTGGCAACCCAGGCAAGCGAAGAATACTCAGCCTCTTACAAGGAGCAGGCAACCGTCGAAGAAGCCGATCTGATTCCTCCACCCATCCTGAGCGAGCTGCCGCCATTGCATTTCTATGCCCGGTTGTCTGGTGGTCGAACTTTCAAATCCCGCATTCCAATTCTTCTTACAGATGGGCCATTGCCCAAGCCGGCACAGCCGCCTCTCATCTCCATGTTCACTTCGATGTTTGGGGCGCGATAACTATGGCAACAAAGAGTTCGAATGAGAGCAAGCCATCAGTTATGTCACTGATGCTTGTGGTGGTCATTTTTGGATCACTGCTGGTGTTGCTGCTGGTACCAGCTCCACTCTTCACATCGGTAAGGGATGCAGAGCAGAAGCAACTCATCACTTGGCTGGGCGCCGAGCCTGACCAGTGGATCATGGGTCAGATTTTCGGCCTCTTGGAGTGGGTCAACCACGCTATCGCTAATGCATTCGACACGACCGAATTGTCTGGGAACGAGAAGATTGATCGATGGCTGATGGAGAGGGCATTCGCTGGCGTTGTATGGGCACATGTGGTTCTTTACCGAAGTGGAATGATCATGATGTGGGCATTGTTTGCCTTACCTTGCATCCTTGCTGCTTTGGTTGATGGTCACTACCGCAGACAAATTGCCAAAGCGTCTTTTTCATCCCAAAGTCCCATGCTTCACAAAAGAGGTGTGGATATGGCTAAGGTGTGCGGTATATCACTGGTGGCGTGGGTCTTTGTTCCTATTTACGTTTCGACCTGGGTTGCTCCCTTGGCAATTGTTGGTCTTTCTTTTGCGTGGTGGCTATGGATTGCAAACTTGCAAAAACGCCTCTGACGGCACGAGTTCTGGCTGATTACCGCGTGCAGCCAATGCTTGCGAGTGACACGCATCTGATGCGCGGATTGGAGGTTCTTTGTCGCCGCCGTGTGGATCTCGATAACCCATGCGCAATGCTTGCTGTTGATATCGGGGCGCTTAAAGCAGCAAGGTTTCTTTCTGATGCATATCGCCACAGACTTCGCGTTCATTGCAACGTTGAAATCTCATCGATGCTGAATCTGGATTGGATCGTCACGATGGCAGAACATGTTACCCAGGGGATGGTCATTGAGCTGGTGGAGCGCAATGATTTGATGCTGCGCGAAGTCGAGTTCCGTAAGATAAAAAACATCTGCTCTGCAATAAGGCGGCTAGGCGGCGAAATTGCACTTGATGATGTTTCCGGGAGCTCTATTGAAGAGCGAATGATCGCCGTGTTCAAGCCTAGAGTCTTGAAGGCGAATAACCAGTCTGGCCTGGACTTTATTAGCTCCATGGCTACCGACTCAATCGTGGTGGCTGAGCACATTGAGTCACCGGAAATAGCGCATCAAGCAGTCCTCCTTGGCGCTTGTGAGCTGCAGGGCTACTGGTGCGATGTGCTCAAAGAGCATGAGGTGCCACGGTCGATCATGGCACCTGGTGTTGCCGCTCGCCTGCAGCAATCGTCTATGGCATCTGCTGTTATGCAATGAAGCCGGAAAGGTAAGCAAAAAGCTTGCTTTTCAGGAGTGGTTTACGGGTGGCGACTTCGTAGCATCAATGCTATGAACCTGTGGATCATCCTGACACTTTTGCTCATGCCGAGCATTGCTGGCGCTGCTTGTTTTGAGCAAGCCGCCCAACGCTATCAAGTCCCGGTTGAGCTTCTCAAGGCCATCTCAACCGTTGAATCAAACGGAAACCCAAACGCCGTAAACACAAACAAGAACGGCTCGGTCGATGTTGGTCACATGCAGATCAATGACTGGTGGCTTCCAAAACTGGAGCCATATGGGATCACCAAAGAAAAGCTCAAAGATCCGTGCATCAACACCAATGTAGGCGCATGGATCCTGGCGCAAAGTATCGCTACCCATGGCTTCACTTGGAAGGCTATCGGTGCGTACAACGCAACCACCGGATACAAGCGTTTGATCTACGCGCGCAAGGTCGAAACTGTCTTGTTGAAACTGACTTCAGTGCAAGTCGCCACCAAGTGACATCTTCAGGGAAACACACATGAAATACCATCTGCGGGCAACTGCCGCTGCCGCTCTCATTGCCTGCGGCGGGTTCCAACTCAGCGCAAATGCGGCACTGGTTTCCTCCGTTTGCGAAGTCAATGGAGTGAGTGTTTGTGATGGAAGTAATCCGACTATTACGCCGTCTGGCGTAATAACAATTCGTGGATATGCATTCGATTTGGCAACGGGTGATAGGCCGAATGACCCAGTAAGTGGCCACGTAATCCTGCGAAACGATGACACACTCATCTCATACAAACTCCCGATTCAACGAGTAGAAGCAAGGCCTGATCTACTGGTGAATGAGATCAAGGATGACTTTACTGAAAGTCAGTTTTCGCTACTCAATGCAGGCTTCATCGCGCAAGTAGTTTCCGCGTCGCTGCCTGCTGGCACGTACTCTGTGCAGGATGTGCGTGTATCAATGAAGCAAGGAACTGTTCAGAGTCTTCCCCTTGATAGAGCAGAGATCAAAGGGCGGTTCACCATTTCTTCTGAACTTAGCCCTTTGAAGCTTATTGCTGGGAACGAAGAGCATCCGCTAAAACTAACCCGTGGGGTGAATGGCGCAATTCAGGTCACTGGGTACCCTCCTTTAAAGGATGGGCCGATGACAATCAAAGCTTCGGTTAAAGTAGATGAGACTGTCGCTGAAAGTGCAATCGACTTCACATACAAACGGGCTGAATTAATCGTTCCGGTAGCGATCCCGATTGCTCAGGGCTTCCCAGGAATTTCTAACCGTTTAGCTCCAACAAACCCACTGACGAATAGGTCGCTGGACATTGATACATTGCCAGTGATGGTTGCCTCTGCATCTGTTGAAGGCCTCACTATCAATGATCAGCAAGTTGTGCAAGGCGCATCGTTCGCGTTACCAAGTCTGTCTAATATCTCGGGGACTTATTCCGCATTGATCGCCGACCAAGCGGAGCAAGAGACTACTCGCAATGTAAAGCTCTGGGTGAAACTGCCTGATGCGCCAAACATCATTTTCAAAACATCGGCCTGGAATCCAAGCAATAAGATCAAGCTGTCGCAGTCACATACCAATGTTGCTATCAAGGTTCAAGACGCAGATGTTCAGGCCAAGCTGGAGGGCGGTGGAAAGGAAACCTGCGGATCGTTGACGATGATTCGACCAGAGTACATGCTGTCGCAAACGTCTGGTATTAACTGCGCAATCAAGTTCGGTACTCTGCCCGAAGGAATCAAGTACAACCCCTACGCTTCAAATGCATTGCGTGGAACGTTTCCATTGATCGGCGAGAACAAAATCGACTACACGCCGGGGGTCGTTTACACGGATCCAGCCACCAAGCAGACTGCCTTCTATCCCGCCAAGAGCGGGGCAGGGGCGATTACTGTGGTTGGGACAGAGCCAACCGCGATTGCTCTAAGCTTTAAAGGCGACAAGCTGCTTGAGAGCTTCTATGCCAAAAATGGCGAGCAGTTTCCCGGCAAAATCTTCGCCACTGTTGACCGGACTCAGCCAAGAGCGCTGGGCATGGTTAACGTAAAGGCAGGCTACCGCGAAATCGTCACGCGCGTCACCTATCCAGGCGATGTCATAAAAGAGACCAACAGCTCTATTCCAGAGTCCAACGTGGCATTGGTCATGCAAGCGGACACGCCTTGGGCCGAGAGCAAGATCCGAGTTGAGTCCTGGTACAAACGCGCGCCTGAGTTCAAGACCGTTCAAGAGTATGACGTACTGGGTGTTCCTCAGGGGCCGTTGGTGGATTTTGAAAAGACTTTTGTTTCGCACGACCAGGCAGAAACGACCATCAACGGGCTGATCGGAATTGCTAAAGGCCGGAGTATCGTGTTCGACCCTGAATCGATGGGTCAATGGCAGGTCACAATCAAAGATGAAAAAACTGGCGCAGCAATGTCTACGCCTGTAGATGTGGATGCGGAGGGCAGGTTTTCTGTGAACCTTGGCCGCTTGAGCGTCGGCACCCGCTTTATCGTTGCAGAAGCTCAGATGCGCAATGAAGGCGCCGTGATCAATAGCACTGTGATCTCCAAGAGCCGTTCACTTGTGACGGCTGCTGGTGATGTGATTGAAGCATCCCTCAGCGCCCGCGCGACAAGCGGTAAAGCTCCCTTTGCGCAGACACTGAACGCCAACGTCAAGAACGCCAAGATGCTTGCAAATATCAAGGCCGTGGCTTGGGAGGTGCAAGCAGCTGATGGGACATGGAACCGCGTGATGCGGACAGAGACAGCTGAGCAGACTGGCATCAACTACACGGTTCGCTTGGAGGATGTGGGCACAGCCACTTACCGTGCCGTTCTGGTCAACAAGCACTCAGGTGCTGAGTTCAAAACGGAACCAATCACACTCACCGCCTTTGATGTTCCCACATTTACCGTCACGGCACCCGGCGTTGTTCTCGTGAATCGTCCCGTGGAAGTGAAGGTCACAGCACAGGAAGGATTCGATGCCTCCTATCAGTGGCGCTTCATCACCAGTGGTGGAGTCCAAGACATTTCGGGCGAGGGTACATCAACCCTCACATTCACGCCAACTGAGTTGAAGAACTACTCCATCGAGGTTGTTGGGCGTGCAGTTGGCGCACCAGATAACCCAGCAGCCAATGTCACCAAAACGATTGGCATTAAGGCGGTAAATCCTCTTGTGGCCAGGGCATCGCTCAAAGGCCCCGCATACGTCGAAGCAGGGAAGCCATACACCTACACGGCAACGATCAACGATGTGGTGCCTACGACAGCTGCCAAATCCTATGAGGTGCTTGGATATTGGTCACTGCCTGATGGCTCACGTGTAGATGGCACAGAGTTGGTTTACACCCCTGCGCCAGGAGATAAGGCCATCAGCTACTTCACCTACGTGAAGGGTTACCCAGAGGAAACGACATCTGCAACGCTGCCAATCAAGACATGGGCATACAACTGGCCGACGAGCTGGCGTATCAAGCTGACGCCACAAGTTACCGATGTGCCAGCAGTGGTCAAGTATTACGTAGAGACCCCAGACTTTGACTTGAAAACTCTTAACGGTGAACCGCTCACCTATACATGGTCACTACCACCGAATGTTTCGCGTACCAGCGGTACTGATGTCGCAGGTAATCTCACAATTACTAATCAAGGTACATACCAACTTGCTTTGCAGGTAAGTGATACCCGTGGGAATGTCTCAAACATTACTTCGGACGAATTTACAATTCTTCCTCCAGCAACTGTACAGACCCAATTAAACGTAACTTCCAAATACCCAGGACAGTATTTTGCGCCTGGTTCGTATTACATTGGGCTAAAAATACTTAGCATGCCCCGTGGGGATTCATTCCTTCGTAACGATGTTTTGATCAATCAGACTAAGGTTGGTGAATTCACCGGATCTGGGCATTACGTGAACTTTCAGACACCGGGTCAATATGAGGTTGCTGTCAGAACAATTACGCGAGGCGGAAACTATGGTGAACAGGTTCTTACGGTCGATGTAAAAGATCCACCAAAGCCCGTTTGCACCATCACCCAGACACCAACAACAAGTGGTTTGACTCTGGTGCCTGAATGTGAGATCACAGCTGGTGTAGTGCGCACTACCACTTGGATGTACAACCTCGATGGTGTTCAGCAGAAATCGACATCTAAGTCTTTCGCCGTGCCGAAAACTTGGCTTGGCAATTCCAGGATGACTGATCTGCGTCTGACCGTAGATACTGATCTGGGGGCTATACTGGAACAACCAGTCCAGATCCAGTAAGAAACCAATAGAGACCCGCCCTCAGGCGGGTTTTTTTATGGGGTGCCAAACGTCACGTTTTTACGTGCTTTTCGCACCCCTTTTTGCATGTTTGGCCTCGTACTATCGATTGCATCACACAACGCGAATGCAAGGGATAGACAGGTGAAACAAAGAATCTTGGGACTCATAGCAGTGGTAACTCTTACCGCTGGCTGTGCCCCTCAATTCATTGATGTTCCCCCCGCTCAGCGGAAGTCAATGTGGATTGAAACTGATGCCATTGCTACTCAAGGCGCAATCGGTCAATCAGAGCAGTCTGAAATTGTTCTCACGGATGTCATTAAAGATAACCGCTTGAGCCCTGAAGAGCGAGTCGTCTGGGTTGCAGGTGTTGATCTGAAAAGCAGCCAGCTGCAGCGCACTGTCGAGCGAATTGATGAGTCGAAAACGGAGAGCAATTACGCGCGAATTGCCCGTCAATCAAATCTGGTTGAAACCCACACATTCGCGGTGGTGGGAGATGCATTGTCAGCTTCCGGTCAAATGAGCGTCCAACGCTTCAAGTCGAAAGAAACAGATCGGTTCTACGTGGAATTCCTCACCGAAGGGGAAATGACCGAAGAGAAAGTGGCAGACACCACGGCTGCCTGGAAGAAATTGGCGTTTCGCTTGAAAGAGCGTGGGCTCAACACATCGAATGTTGTATTGGGTGGCACCAAGTACAAGCAGCCATTAAATGCCATCGTTCTCGTAAAGGTTGGCAAATGATCGACAAGCCAATTCCGAATCATGTTGATGACCAGATGCAAGTTTTCTTCTGGGAGATTGACGAATTCTTCCCTGCACTTGTCATTTTCGTGATCCTGTTTATGTGGGATCAGCTGATGCTTGGCATTGTGTCTACGGTGGTTTTTGTAAAGCTGTTTGGTCGCTTCAAAAATGCCAGGATGGATGGTGTTTTATTTCACATGGCTTGGTGGGCTGGCTTGATGAGCATGAATAAACGTTTTGACAGCGGCGCTATGCGTGAGGTTCACGAATGAAATTCAAAGACGCATTGCGCAATATGCGCGAGCTGCAGTTAATGACCAAAGGTCTGCTGGTCTCAAACATCATTTTGGGTGCAGGTATGGTCTATGGCTTGATTTCGATTTCTGGCGAAAGAGAGCGTATTGTTTTAGTGCCTCCAACGCTTGATCAAAAAGCTGAGATTGCCTGGAAATCTGCCAACAAGGAGTATGTAAAGAGTTTTGGTCTTTACATTGCCACATTGGTTGGCAATATGCAGCCTAAATCTTCGACTATCGTGCTTGATGCAGTTTCTGCATTCATGGATGCGGATATCTATACAGAGTTTCGTCGTCAGATCATGACGTTGATTGAAGACCCAGTTTTCAAGTCTTCAGGTTCGGTTATCAGCTTTCAACCGAACTCGATTCAGTACGAAGCAGAGACAAATCGTGTTTTTGTTACGGGATCTTTGATCACAGCCACATCTGGAACGCAGAAGTACCAAAAACAGGTCACGTACGAGATGGGTATCTCTATTCGTGAAGGCCGTCCATGGGTTTCTCACTTTCTCTCTTATGAGGGAACTATTCCTCGGACTGTGCAATGGCACGTTAACCACTCTTCTCGCAATGGTAGCGAAATTCCCGAATACGCATTGCCAGCTCGATACAAGAAGAAATTGAGCGGCAGTGAATCTGCAAATCAGCAGCTTATGGATCTTGACGGCATGAAACCAACCGGAATACCCATCCCAGAAACAGCTCCCGCCATCCCCGCAAGCGCTGAAGTCGCCAGCCCCTCTGAAGAAATTCTCAAGGAGCACAACTGATGCGCTCACTAAAGACGGAATGCACGGTGCTGGCGCTGGCAATGCTTGCTGGGTTTGCCCATGCCAACGAAGACTCGGCAAAAGCCCAAGAGGCTTTGACGAAAACGAAGAATGCAATCGAAGCAGAGCTCTCTAAGCCAATGACAAAACCATTGGCTCCAGCAGTTGTCAGCGATGCAGCGAAACTGAACTCCAGCGATACACCAAGCGGCGCCAATCGCTTTGTTGAGCGCTCCAACACTGGCGGGGTAAAGCAGGTTCGTGCAGCGCCCCCTGTGACTCTTCCTAAAGGGCCGCTCGGGAAAGCGCCTGGTGATTCACTGTCTGCAATTGCTGAAGCGCAACGCGAGGGCGGTCTGCAACTGGATCCGATCCAGCGAGAAATCAACCTTCCGGGTCTGAAGAAAGATGATCCCTCGTTGAAGCCGTTCGTAATCCATACGCGCAACGGTGTCAACGAAATCGTCCGCATGTCGAGCAAGCTGCTCAATCGGATTGCTACGCCTTTTGCTAAGCCCGTGGTCATCGATACCTCATCGTCAATGGCCAAGGTAGTTGGCAGTGACGTTTACTTCATTCCAGCCGGTGAGCAGCCAATTGGCCTTTTCATTGTTGACCAGGCAAATACATCGCAGTCCATCTCTCTGACCATCATTCCTGCTGGCGCCATCCCTGGCCAGTCGGTGATCGTCAAGATGGAGGATCTGCGCGCGAGCACCAATTTGGCTGCTGGCAGCGACGAAGAGACTGAAATCACAACCCCTCGTGCTAGTGATTATTCAGGCTATATCCGCACGCTCATGACCCAGGCCGTGCGTGGAAAAGTCCCTGGCTTCAATCCAGTTCCACTCGAAGGTGGTGCCGCCCGCTTAGGGCCACTCCTGGTCACGCCAGAGATCGCTTTCGCTGGTGGTGCCGTTGACATCTATCGCTACCGCATCACCAACACGACAAGCGAAAAAGTCGATTTGGTCGAAACAGCCTTCTACCGCAAAGGTGTAAAGGCAGTCAGCTTCTTCCCGAACATCGCCCTCAAGCCTGAACAAACCGGCTATGTCTTTCTCCTGGCTGAAAAGCCCAAGTCTGGTGTGAACCTGATGGTGGAGGCGCAATGAGCATCACCCAATCGCTCAACAATCTGCCGCCAAAGACGCGACGAATTGTCCTGTCCATCACGGCATTCGCACTGGTCATTGGTGTGAGCTTCTTTGTCACCAACCTGACTGAACGTAAGGCGTCCCGCGTGCCTCGCGCAAGCAAGCCTGAGGTCACAGTGGTGAGCCCACAGCGCGCAACGGGCCTTGAACAGTATGGAGCCCGTTTCGAGGGTATGGAACGCTCATTCAAGGACATGAACCAGTCGTTTGAGCGGCGTCTTGCAATGCTTGAAGAGGGCAAAAAATCGGTGCCAGAGGGTGCGCCTGGTGAGGGCGGATTCCCACGCGTGACAGAGCCTTCTGTGCCTCCTCTTGAGCCTGCGACGAGTGTTTTTGATGCTCCGGCTGCCAAGGCTCCATCTCTCCCACCGCCACCGCCTGTGAGTCCGGTTGCAACGTCGATTCCTACGCCATCACCCGCCCTTCAGGGCGTCCAGGCTCCTGCTGTGCCGAGTGTGGAGCCGACAAAGGCTGAGCCTTCATCTTTGCCCAGTATTCGCCTGCTTGGCGAAGGCGGTGAAATGGACGAGCAAAAGGCTGAGCAGAAGCTCAACACTGGCGGTGACAACAAGCCAAGGCGTAAGCGTGACAACGAGACAGCCTATATCCCCGGTGGATCAATGTTTCCCGGCGTGATGCTCAACGGTATGGATGCCCCAACATCGGCCGTGTCGCAGAAGAACCCGACGCCTGTTGTCATTCGCGTGAAGAAAGAAGCTGTGCTTCCAAATTACGCCTCCATTGATGTGCGTGAGTGCTTTGTTATGGCAGCAGGCTTTGGTCAGCTGGCCTCTGAACGCGCACTGATTCGCACTGAGAGCATCGCATGCGTTCGCCATGACGGCAAGGTGTTTGACACCAAGCTTGAGGCTTACGTGGTTGGTACTGATGGCAAGGTGGGCATTCCCGGCCGCTTGGTTTCCAAGCAAGGTCAGATGATTGCCAAGAGCCTTTTAGCCGGTGCACTGGGCGGTATCGGTCAGAGCTTGACGCGCTCCAAGGTGCCGAACATCAATATCAACCCTGGCCAGGACGCGAATCTGTATGAGCAGGATTCGATCTCTGCAATCGCGCAGGGCGGGCTGGCAGGTGGTATTTCCTCCGCGACAAACATGGTTGCGAAGTTCTACCTTGAGATGGCAAAAGAGACTTTCCCAGTGGTTGAAACCCAGGCTGGTCAAGTCGCAACAGTCATCGTCACTCGGGGTATGACCTTGCCTCTCAAGGGCTCAACGTCCCTAGAGCGCTACGCAGAGCCGTCTGGCCAAAACGGCTCGCGTTTGCTCTCTGCTCGCAACCAGCGCGACGAGGACGACGAGAACGGTGGTGGTCCATCTACTCAGCAAGCAGCAAAGCCACCTGCTTCAACAAATGTCGCTACGCAGATTGGCAACTCTGCCCAACCCCCAACGGTTGTGGGCTCTCACCAGGTGCCCGTCTCTATCCCTGGCGTCACATCGCCCGCGAACAAGCCATCTGGCAAAGCTCAATGGTGAAACTAATGAAATTCCATACACGCACGACCCTGCTCGTCTCATTCGCGTTGCTTGCCCTGACTGGATGTGCCAGCGCTCTAAACACCGCCAGCGAATCCAAGTTTGCATGCGACCCAGCAACTAACGATTGCCCGACCCCCTTGGAGGTTTACCAGGCAACTCACAGCACGCCCAAATCCATCAGCAATGGGCGCACCCCTGAAGAGTGGAAAACGGGCGCCAAGGATGGCGGGCAAATCAAACAGAACCTGAGCGTCGATGAGTTGGCCAAAGACCTGACTCATATCGCGCCTTCAGCTCATCTCTTGACTGCAGCGGAACCCCCGGCGGCACCGTTGCGACAAGCCAGCCAAGTCATGCGGATTTGGGTAGCCCCTTGGGTTGACAGCAACGACAACCTGAACTGGGCCACGCACATCTACACCGAAGTTACGCCAAAGCGCTGGAGCTACGGCGAACAAGAAGTGCGGCATCAAGGGATGCCCGCTGCATTCATCCCCCGATAGTTTTTTCAACCAAGAGGACTGCCATGATCCATTTCACTTTCAACAACGCAATGCGCTTCCTGCCCCAGGCACATCTGGGTGCTGCGCGTAAGACCCCATCTGTGGAGAAGCTGGTGATGCTGGCACTCCTTGTGGGCTTTGTCTTCTCCTCCATGAGCAGCCAAGCAGGCGCTGGTGGTACTGAGTTCACCCAGGTTTACGACCAAATCACAGGCTGGGCTAACGGCACGCTGGGCAAGACGCTCGGTGTTTCCGCTCTGCTCGTTGGGCTGGGCGTGGGCGTTATCAAGCAATCGATCATTGCGGCTGTGGTGGCCATCGGCATGGCCCTGACTGCAGGCTTCGGCCCCGGCGTGATTGACGGCGTGATTTCTTCCGGTCTGCTGATCGTTACCCCGATCTAAGCCGCACGCAAATCACACAAGGGGGAAATGAATGTCAGCAATGCACCGTGCCATGAGTAGAGCCGCCGAGCGCTACCGCCCGAATGACTACATTCCGGTGACCGCCCAGGACGAAGAAACAGGGATTTTTCTCTGCAACGACGGCCATATCGGCGTCTGCTACTCAGGCAGCCCAGTCAACGGTGCGGATGAGACAACAGCGGAAATGCTCAAAGGAGCGTTTTCGCTGCCTCTTCCTGAAGGCAGCTTCATTCAGGTCAGCCTTGTGGCGATGCCAGACATCGATGTACCAATTGGTCGCTACGAAGCACGACGCAAGATGGGCATCAACCGTCTCAACAGCGAGGTCACCAAAGCTGGGGTCGAAGCCTACTACAAGCGGCGCATCGAGTTCATGTCGAAGGCCCGCAGCGTGTCCAATCTGCCGAGCTTTGGAACGAAGCTGCTTGATCGCTTTGTTGTGATCGTTCTGAAGATGCCATTCAAAGGCGATGAGCCATCGAACACTGAAGTGGAACTGCTTGCTGAAAGTGGTGCCAAGCTCTCCGAATCTCTGCAATCAATTGGGTTGTTCACATCCAGAATGACTGCTCAGGAATACGTCAAACTTGCTTTTCGTTTGACACATCCTTTCCAGCCACCAAAAGTGGATGACATACGTGAGGATCAGGCTCTCAACGAACAGGTCTTCCTACCTGGGGAGTGCATCTCTGTCAAAGAAGACCATCTCGAATTTGGAGACGGTACGTTGACACAGGCTCTGTCCGTGCAACGGTGGCCGAAGGAAAACGCGCTTCACTTGATGGCCTTCATGATTGGTGATCCCCATGGGGCCAACAACCAGCTGAAGTTCCCGTACCACATCAATCTGACGATGCATTACCCCTCACAGCATAAGAAGACTTCTGCTGTGAAGACTAAAGCGGGGATGATCACTTACCAAGCCTTCGGCCCACTGATCAAATTCGTTCCTAAGCTGGGTGCCAAAAAGCAGGGCATGGACATTATGGTTGCCTCCATTGATTCGGGCGCAACCGTGGTTGAGGCTTCTCTTACCGTGAACGTGTACGCTCAAGAGCGCGAAGGTCTTTCGCGTCAAATGGCAACACTGCGCACCTACCTTCAGGCGTTCCAGTTTGCAATGGGTGAAGAGCGGCTCGTCAACTGGCCAGTTTTCTGGAATAGCTTTCCGATGTTCCCCAGTGTGGAGAGCATCAAGAACACTTTCCGTTTCAAGACACTTGCTGTCGAACATGCGACAACATTCTTGCCGATCCTTGGCGAGTGGAAGGGTAGCTCTCACCAGCTGAAGAAGGACAAAGGCTATGCGCTTATGTTGCAGAGCCGTCGCGGTCAAATCATGACACTCGACCTGCGCGACTCTTCAACAAACTCGAATGCCGTTATCTTTGCTGAGTCTGGCGCCGGGAAGAGCTTTTTGACCCAAGCAATGGTCGCTGAGTACCTTTCCATGGGTGCAAAGGTCTATTGCATCGACGTAGGTCGCTCGTACTACAAGCTGGCCAAGTGGCTCGGCGGTGAGTTCATCGAGTTCAATCCCGACGCCGACCTGTGCATCAACCCATTCACGAAGGTCAAAGATATTGACGATGAGGTGGGCCTGATTCAAGCAACCATCGAGAAAATGGCTGCCCCTGAAGACGGGCTGGATGACTATCGTCGCTCTCGAATTGAAGAAGCTGTAAAGGCTGTCTGGGGCCGTAAGGGCAACTACTCGGACATCACCGATGTCTCCGAGTACATGCTCTCCCTAGTGTCCTGAGTTAAAAATTCATTGAATTATTTTCCCTAACGGTGATCAGTC
>ENA-UOOA01000631-UOOA01000631.1-human-gut-metagenome-genome-assembly--contig:-P61old-NODE-631-length-68790-cov-14.293213_pt1 | contig 68790 bp, 60 predicted proteins | sample MGYA00242467_ERZ724014 | MGnify/ENA metagenome assembly ERZ724014 | reverse complement strand
GCGGGCGTAGCTCAGTGGTAGAGCATCACGTTGCCAACGTGATGGTCGAGGGTTCGAATCCCTTCACCCGCTCCATTTCTTTTTCGTTATTTTCCCCCAATCATCAGAACGGAACGTTTGTACCTTTTCACCGGAAGAATATCCATGGAACCGTGTTGTTGAAAAACCGGATGGGAATCTGCCGGAATTTCAAAACAATATTTCAATTTCAGCATTGCACAGCTCCGACATGCTGCCGCAATCTTTGAAACGACATAAGTTTCCGGACAGACAGACTCTTTCAATGCCTGACGCGCCGGAAACTCAACAGACCGTCAAAAACCGGTCTTCCCCGCGTAAATTTATAACTCAAAGTTTGTGATTGCGGAGAAGAGAGTAACGGTTGGCAAACCAGTCAATCTTGTTTGACGAACTCCAAACCATGCTGCTGTTCCACTGATGCATCTTCGTTGTAACGGCATGACCATCCAGCAGAAGCACCGAGGCCTGCGTCTTGTTGGCATGATGAAGCCCGACGTTTTTCGAACTCCATAACCCGGTTTCGCCGACGGAAACATTATAGCCGACCACAGATTCATTATATTTCGTACTGCTTTCGTAGTTATGTTCCGTCAGATAGATGGATTCGGACGGAGTCCGTACCCTGCCGTTTTTCACATACGCGGATTTTCCGCCTTCCGTGCAGCGGCTCCATCCGATCAGAAACGAATAGGAACGCGGCGGGCGGATGACATGATCCTCTTTCTTTCTGGGATAAGAAGAGGGATCGCTCGGACACCAGAAAATCTTAAACTTTTTATTGCTGATCTGCATGGAATCGCCATTGGTGACATAATTCCGGGCAAATACATAATCCCAGTGATAATTATAGATATAATAGTTCGGAACTGCCGGCTGCTCATTGTCGCCGATCGGCGGAGCAAGAAATCCGTCATAATCATTCTGATAAAAACCGACATACGTCCCCATTGTCTTGACCTGCGAAATGCATTGGATGCTCCGCGCCTTTTCCCTGGCGGCATTCAGCGCCGGCAGAAGCAGAGACGCCAGGATGGAAATAATGGCGATTACCACAAGAAGCTCTATAAGGGTGAATCTGTCTCTCCGTTTCATTTCTCTTAACCTCCGTTTTTATTCGTTTCAAAATCGACTCTACTCCGTCAACAGTTAAATTATACAACATTTCAAGAAAAATGTCAACAGGAAAACAGAAAAAATATATCAGACATCCTGACAAATATATATGATATCCTGACAAACCTTTTGTTTCGGCTTTTCTGCGGGGATTCAATCACCGGGATTCCTGAGGGATTTTCATATCTGTTATTTTCACAGAAATTCCGCCCGGATCGTCATTCGGAGGAAAAAATCAATTTTTTTTCAATCATGACTTGCAAAAATGAAAAACACTGGCATATTATAAGACACAATCAAGCGGGCGTAGCTCAGTGGTAGAGCATCACGTTGCCAACGTGATGGTCGAGGGTTCGAATCCCTTCACCCGCTCCATTTCCTTTTTTGATTGTCTGCAGGCGGGCGTAGCTCAGTGGTAGAGCATCACGTTGCCAACGTGATGGTCGAGGGTTCGAATCCCTTCACCCGCTCCATTTCCTTTCCGATTCTTGATTGCATCAATTTTTTTCGCATTGTATTTTTTCATTTTTCTCCATCCGGGACACAATATTTTCCTCATTCCGACGTTTATTGCTTCGGAGAACTTAAAAATAAGAGAAGGAGAATTTTACCATGAAAATTGTAAAACCTGTCATTGCCATTGCTGTCATTGCCGCTGTTGCGGGCGGCGGATGGTATTACTATTCCCATAAAACGAAAAGTTCCGCCATGCCGGATTACATCACCGCGGAAGTCACCCGGACGGACCTGATGAAGTCAATCAGCGCCACGGGAACCGTGGAGCCGGAAGAACTGGTCAACGTCGGTGCGCAGGTCAGCGGAAAAATCACCGTGTTTGAAAACGACAGCAACGGCAATGAAGTCGATTACGGTTCCCCGGTCAAGGCGGGAATGGTTCTTGCGCGCATTGACGAACTGGTCTACGATGCGGAAATGCGCGAAGCGGAAGCCCAGAAACTGAAAGCCGAAGCCTCCATTCTGAGCTCCAAAGCCAACATCGAATATTCAAAAGCCAAACTGAAACTCGCGGAAAGCAACTGGGAACGTGCGGAACGGCTCTATCCCCAGAAAGCAATGGCAAAAAGCGATTACGATATGTACAAAGCGGAACTTGACGCCGCGAAAGCAACGGTCTCCATCAACGAAGCATCGCTCGCCGAAGCCAACGCCTCTCTGGCAAGCGCAAAAGCCTCTTACGACAAAGCCAAACGGAATCTGGAATACTGTACCATCACCTCGCCGGTCGACGGCGTTATCATCGACCGCCGCGTCAGCATCGGTCAGACCGTGGTATCCAACATGAGTGCATCCAGCCTGTTTCTGATCGCCAAAGACCTGAAACGGATGCAGGTGTGGGTCTCCGTCAATGAAGCGGACATCGGGACTCTCAAGTCCGGAATGCCGGTTGAATTCACGGTCGACGCCTTTCCGAATGACACTTTCGTCGGCAAAGTACACAAAATCCGCCTGAACGCCACAATGTCGCAGAATGTTGTAACCTATGTTGTGGAAGTCGCAACCGACAATTCCAGCGGCAAACTGCTGCCTTACCTGACGGCGAACGTCAAATTCATTCAAGCACAGCGCAAAGGGGTCCTCTCCGTCCCGAATGCGGCGCTGCGCTTCCTGCCGGATGCGGCACAGGTCCCCGGCGAATACCGTGACACGCTGGAAAAAGCAGCAGGAATGCGGACCGGAAAAGAGCGCATTCTCTGGGTCCTCGACGATGACCGGATCCGTCCCGTACAGGTCACACTCGGACTCAACGACGGCGTTGCAACGGAAGTTGTCTCCGGAGAACTCAGAGAGGGCGATGAACTCGTGACCGGAATCTCGACCGTTCCGCGAACTGCGGTCAAATCCGCCTCCGGCAATGCGGGAAGCCCGTTCATCCCCAAACCGCCGCAGAGACACAACCGTCAGCAGAAAAAGTAAGCGGAGGTGCGCCATGCCCCTGATCGAACTGAAAGATATCCGGAAAACCTATTCGCTCGGCGAGGTGGACGTCCCCGTTCTCAAAGGGATTTCACTCACGATCGGACAAGGGGAATACGTCGCCCTGATGGGCGCTTCCGGCTCCGGAAAAAGCACCCTGATGAACATTCTCGGCTGCCTGGACCGTCCGACGTCCGGCGATTATCTGCTGGAAGGCGAGGAAATGGGACGCGCCACGGGAGACCGCCGCGCCCTGATCCGCAACCGCAAGATCGGGTTCGTGTTCCAGAGTTTCAACCTTCTGCCGCGCACGACCGCGCTTGACAACGTCGTCATGCCGCTCTCCTATACGGCAAGCGATCTTTCCCGGCGGGAATGCCGCAAACGCGGTATCGAAATGCTGGAACGCGTCGGGCTCTCCGACCGGATCCACCACTATCCCTCGCAGCTTTCCGGCGGACAGCAGCAGCGCGTCGCCATCGCCCGCGCGCTCGTCAACCGGCCGCCGGTTCTGTTTGCGGACGAACCGACCGGCAATCTCGACTCCAAAACCAGCGAGGAAGTCATGGAAATGTTTTCCGCCCTGAACAGCGAGGGAATCACGGTGATCCTCGTCACTCACTCCACCGAGATCTCCGCATTCGCAAAACGGAGCATCCACATTCAGGACGGACTCGTTGTAAACGGGGATTACGACGCGAAGAAAGGAGGCCGTCAATGAGCCTGATGTCCATTCTGTCAACAGCGCTGAAAGCTCTTCTGCGCAATCCGACCCGCGCCATGCTGACAACACTCGGCATTGTGATCGGTATCGCCGCCGTAATCACTATGATGGAAATCGGGACGGGATCATCGAACTCAATCCGGGAATCCATCGAAAAAATGGGGGCGAATTCGGTCATGATCATTCCGGGCGCCGACCGCCGCGGCGGAGTCTCCAAAGGAACAGGAACCCAGATGTCGCTGACGCCGGAAGACTGCGACGCGATCAACCGGGAATGTCCGGCGGTTGCAATGGCGGTCCCGGTCGTCAACGCCAACGGCATGCAGGCGATCTACGGCAACACGAACTATGCTCCGAGCCGGATCCAGGGTTCCGCCCCGGACTTTCTCCAGATCCGCAACTGGGTGATCGGCGAAGGTCGCGCGTTCACCCAGCGGGAAGTCAACAACCGCGCACGCGTCTGCCTCGTCGGCTCCACAATCGTCCGCGAACTCTTCAACGGCATTTCCCCGATTGACAACGAAATCCGCATCGCCAACACAACGTTCAAGGTGATCGGCGTTCTCCAGTCGAAAGGAGCAAACATGATGGGAATGGACGAGGATGATGTCATCCTTCTCCCGTGGACGACCGCCCGCCTGCGGCTGACCGGGCTTAAAACCGGAACTGCGACGGATACCACCAGCACGGCGGCGACCTCTCCCTCCGCCCTCTATCCGGGCGAAGGCGTGGCTCTCTATCCGGAACCGGTCGAAACTTTGGCGGACGATACGCTGCTGATCCCGAAATTCATTCACATTGACCAGATTCTGCTGACTGCCGTAGCCCCGGACCGCGTCAACGAGGCGGTTGATTCCGTTACGGCGCTTCTGCGGGAGCGGCACAGACTGAAAGACGATCAGGAAAACGATTTCCGGGTCCGCAACTCCGCGGAATTCATGAAAATGCTCACCGGAACCTCAACGATCATGACGAATCTTCTGCTCGGCGTGGCGCTGATCTCACTGATCGTCGGCGGAGTCGGCATTATGAACATCATGCTGGTTTCGGTCACGGAACGGACGCGCGAAATCGGCCTGCGCATGGCTGTCGGTGCTCGTTCCAGAGATATTCTGCAGCAGTTCCTGGTGGAATCAATGGTACTCTGCCTGATCGGCGGCATCCTCGGAATCCTGATCGGACACGGAGCGGCGGTTCTGGTGAACATTTATCTCAACTGGCCGGTGGAATCAAGTCCGGCCGCCGTTATCGCGGCGGTTGTAGTCTCGGCATTCGTCGGAATCGTATTCGGTTTCTATCCTGCATGGAAAGCCTCCCGCCTTGATCCGATCGAAGCGCTCCGGTATGAATAACACTCCCGGACGGAAATAAGCAAAAGCCCGTTTCAGATGACGTTCTGAAACGGGCTTCCGTTTGTTCAGACGGAATGATTTATCACCCTTTTTTCCGACAGCAGCCATCGCAACCGTCAAAGCAGTAGGTGCAGATCTTCTCTTTCGGCAATCCAATCGCTTCCACCAACCCCTCGATGGTCTGATATTTCAGCGACGTCAAACCGAGATTCTTCCGGATGGCCTCCACCATGTTGTTATAACGCGGAGTCCCGGCGGTGATATACTCCCGGAGCACCTCTTCCGGCGGCTCGCCGCCTTCCAGCGTGTTAATCACTCTGCGCGCGGCAAGGTCAAGAATCGACTTGGAACGAGAGAAATTCAGGTATTTGCAGGGGAATGCGAGCGGAGGCGAAGCGGAACGCATGTGAACTTCCAAAGCCCCGCGTTCATAAAGACGCTGTGCAATGTTCTTAAACTGGGTTCCGCGGACAATGGAATCATCGCAGAACAGCAGGCGCCGTCCGCGGATCTGCTCGTCGATGGGGATCAGCTTCATCCGGGCAACCAGATTGCGCGCCGCCTGACTCTGCGGCATGAAACTGCGCGGCCAGGTCGGAGTGTATTTGACCAGAGCGCGCATATATGGTTTTCCGGATTCATTCGCATAACCGATTGCGTGTGCAACGCCGGAATCCGGAATCCCGCCGACGGAATCGAACTCCACATCATCGTTCCGCGCCATCAGCGCACCGTTCTGATAACGGACCGTTTCGGTGTTGGTTCCCTCGTAATTGGAAGAGGGATAACCGAAATAGACCCAGAAAAACGCGCATATCTGCATTTTCTCTTCCGGCGGCTTAACCTGAACCAGCTCTTCCGCCGTGATGCGGACAATCTCGCCGGGGCCGAGCTCCTTGCAGGGAACGTAATCCAGATTCGGGAATGCACTGCTTTCCATGGCAACCGCATAAGCCCCGGTTTTCCTGCCGATGATGACCGGTGTGCGCCCGAACTTGTCACGGGCGGCATAAATGACGCCGTTCCGCAGAACCAGCATGGAACAGGAACCGTCAATGCGGCTCTGCGCATAGGCGATCCCCTCTTCGATGGACTCTTTCGTATTGATCAGAGCGGCAACGACTTCCGTCGGATTGAACTCCCCGCCGCTCATCTCGGAAAAGAAATGGGCGATCCGGGTTGTGGAATCACCCGCAATCAGTTCCTGGATATTATTGATCTTGCCGACGGTGACGATCGCAAAAATACCGAGATGAGACCCGATAATCAACGGCTGATCCTCATAATCGCTAATCACGCCGATTCCGCTTTTCCCGCAGAAATGCGGCAGGTCATCATCGAATTTGGAACGGAACTGCGAATTGGTAATGTCGTGAATGGAACGCATGATCGCTCCGTCCGCACCGAAAACAGCGAGTCCGCCGCGCTTGGTTCCCAAATGGGAATGGTAATCGGTGCCGTAAAATAAATCCGCCACGCAGTCTTCCTGCGCAACCGTCCCAAAAAATCCGCCCATAACAGCCTCTCTATCTAAATTTGTCTGAGAAAATTTCTCTCTTATAACATACTTCCGTTTTGCCCCGTATTCAAGGCGCGTCAGACTTTTTCCAGAGTCAGTGCAGCCATCTCCCTGCCCGATTCCAGCTCCAGAACCCGGAGCGTGCCGTCCTCATACCAACCGAACGATGCGGGATTGCCGCCTTTCGGAAGAGAAATCGAACCGGGATTGAACGCAATCAAACCGTTTTCCAACCGTTCCAACTGCGGCAGATGGGTATGGCCATACGCCAATACAGTTCCGACGGAAACCGGCGGCGGAGCTCCTGGATTCCACCGGTGTCCATGCGTCAGGAAAAATTTGATCCCGTCCGCGTAAAGCGTGGAAAAATCCGCCATGATCGGGAACTCCAGCAACATCTGATCGACTTCACTGTCACAGTTGCCGCGCACAGCAATGATCCGTTCTTTTTCCGCATTCAGCATGGGAACGACTTCCGGCGGCGCATAATCCGGACGCAGCGGGTTGCGCGGACCGTGATACAGCGCATCGCCCAACAGCACTAACTGATCCGGTTCACGGGACTCCTTCTGCTTCCAAAGCTGTTTCAAACTCTCCGGCGAACCGTGAACATCGGAAAAAAACAAAATCTTCATCTGCTCCTTTTACTCCTTTGCATGAATTCCGGCGGAATTTTCTGAAACGGCGCCGGAGCCGCGGATCACAGGATCCCGGAAAGTCAGCCGGAAAACCGGAACCGTTCCGCACAATCTTTCCGCCGGGATTCCGCGAAGACGCAGAACCGGCGGATTCTGACGTTCATAAACGATCGGTTCAAGCGTTGCCTCAACCTCTTCTCCGGTGTTCAGCAGCACCGCTTTTTCCGGAAGAATATTCAACGGAGCAAGTTTCAGAGTTCCCGACGTCAGCGGCTCCGTCACAATCAGATTCAATTCCGTTCCGCCTCCGGTGCAGAGAATCGCTTTCGACTCCAGAACTCCGGCACACGGAGCGGCGGTCAAAGCAGAAGACACCTTGCGGAACCAGCCGCCGACCGACTCTAAAAGTGCTGCCGCCTCTTCGGGAATCGTGCCGTCCGGCTTGGGACCGACGTTCAGCAGATAGTTCCCGCCGAGCGCCATATTGGACGCCAGCTGACGCTCCAACGCTCCGGCGGTGTAGTAGTCTTCCCGCACCCGGTACCCCCAACTGTTGACGCCGACCGAATTGCACGCTTCCGTCGGATTGGCAAACGGAAGCGTCGGATCCTTCTGGAAATGACGTTCCGGTGTGGAAAAATCGCCGGCATCACAGCCGCGGTTATTGATCACCGCGGCAGGCTGAAGCTCCCGGATCATCGCATTGACCGAAGGATCGTGGATCTCCGGCACGTTCATATCCCACCAGATACCGTGAATCTCGCCGTAATCCGTGCAGAGTTCCCGGAGCTGATTTTTCAGGAACTGCAGATACCGGTTCACATCATGGTGCGCCGGGTCGGTCACAAGCTCATGATGACGCCCCAGATTCGGATAATTCGGATGATGCCAGTCCACCACCGAATAATAGAGCACAAGCGGCATCCTGCGACGGTGACATTCATCGGCAAGCTCCCGGAGCACATCGCGTCCATACGGAGTGTGCATCACGTTGAACTCAGTCTCTTTGGTATCCCACATGCAGAAACCGTCATGATGCTTGGCGGTGAAAACGACGTACTCCATCCCGTTCCGCTGCGCGAGGTCAAGCCACTCCGCGGGATTGAATTTCACGGGATCAAACGCTTCCTGATACTTCAGATAAGCCTCCCAGGATGTGCCGTAACGGGAAAGCTCCTGTTCATGAAGCCCGCCGACCGCATAGAGCCCCCAATGCAGGAACAGGCCATAGCGATGCCGGAAAAACCAGTCGCGGGCGTCATGAAAATGGTGCATCAGCATATCCTCTTACTGATACTTCGCCATCTCTTCCCGGACTTTCGCCGCCAGGAATTCCGCCGCCTTGTCAAGCGGAACGAGTTCGGAATCGCGGGAGCCGCGCACTTTGAATTCCATGGATCCGCCGGCAATGCTTTTCGGAGAGATCACGGCGCGGAGCGGAATACCGAGCAAATCGGCGTCGCTGAACATCGAACCGGCTTTCTCACCGCGATCGTCAAACAGCACTTCCACGCCGAGTCTGCCGAGATCCTGATAAAGTTTATCCGCAATTTCCATGACATTCTCCTTGTCCGGCGTGATCGCGCAGATCTCGACCTGGTACGGCGCAACGGACATCGGCCAGATCGGTCCGTAATCGTCATGGGAATCCTCCACCAGAGCCGCCATCGTTCTGCCGACTCCGATTCCGTAACATCCCATGATCATCGGATGCGACTTGCCGTCCTTGTCAAGATAATCACATTTCATCGGAGCGGAATATTTGGTGCCGAGCTGGAATATGTTGCCGACTTCAATGCCGCGCTTCATCTGGAGCGGCTCGCCGGTCACCGGACACGGATCGCCTTCCCGGACCGTCGCAATATCCGCGACAAGCGCCTCCTTGAGGTCACGCCCGTAATTGAAGTTGATATAATGATATCCGGCCTCGTTCGCTCCGACCACCAGATTGGAAGTACCCTCGATGGAACGGTCCACCACGATCACCGCCTTTGCCGGGTCGATTCCGACGGGGGACGCATAACCGGGAACCGCTCCCGCCTTGCGGATCTGTTCGTCATTCGCAAAAGAGAGTTCCTTGATCTTCAGGAGATTCTGAAGTTTGGTCTCATTGACCTCGAAGTCTCCGCGGATCAGCACAAAGATCAGCCGTCCGTCGGAATCGGAATAGAATACCGCCTTTCCGGTATTTTCCGGCTTGACATTCAGGAATGCGGCGACCTCTTCAATCGTTTTGGAATCCGGCGTGGCGACTTTCTCCATCGGCAGTTCGGGCGCACGCTCGAATTTGATTGCGGAAACAGCGACCTCGCGGTTCGCCTTGTAGCTGACGCCGTCGGGTGAAACAAACAACGTATCTTCCCCGCAATCCGCCACCGACATGAATTCATGCGAAACATTGCCGCCCATCATGCCGGAATTCGCCTTGATCGAAAGGACATGCTTCAGACCGACCCGGCGGTAAATGTTCACATACGCCTGATGAGCCCGTTCGTAATACTCTTCCAGAGACTCCTGGGAAGTATGGAAGCTGTATGCGTCTTTCATCGTGAATTCACGAACGCGGATCAGCCCGGCGCGCGGACGCGCCTCGTCGCGGTATTTCGTCTGAATCTGATACGCCATCAGCGGGAGCTGCTTGTAGCTGGTGACCTCGGAACGGACAAGATGAACGATTGCCTCTTCGTGAGTCATGGCAAGAAGCATGTCTTTTCCGTTGCGGTCCTTGAACCGCAGGAGCTCCTGCCCGACGCTTGAGAAACGGCCGGACTCCTGCCAGAGATCGGCGGAAAGCACGACCGGCATCAGCACCTCCTGTCCGTCAATCGCGTTCATCTCCTCCCGGATAATATTGGAAATCTTTTCGATGATTCTCATTGCCGGCGGCAGAAGACTGTAAATACCCGAAGAGACCGGGCGGATATAACCGCCGCGGATCAAAAATTTATGGCTGATGGTTTTGGCGTCCTTGGGGTCTTCCTTGATTCTGCGCCCCAGCATTTGAGACATTTTCATGATGACAAACCTTTATGTTAAACTTCTCTTAGAGCCCTTGTTTCTGTCCGATCCCGACTTCCGGCATGGTCGAAAGCGACACAAAGAACATGACATAGTAGGATTCATCCTTGTCCTGATCGCTGTCCCGCTCCTGAGTTCTTCCGGCTTCCACGATCACATCCACGCAATGGAAATTGCGCTTCAGATAAAATGCCATGTTTTTCATCAGCGCGGCTTCCACGTCGTAAGTGAAACGGACACCGCCTTTCAGCCGGGGATCAATGTAGGTCGGGAAATCGAGTCCGAGCGTGATGTCCTGCGCCGTCGGATAAGAGGCGGAAAGCGTGGAGGAGGTCGCGTTGATCTGCTCCATCATGGACCCCATTGAGAACGTCCCGCGCTGACGGTACGCGTCGGAATAGATATACGATCCGTAAATGCGCCAGTCCTTGGAAATCCGGTAACTCAGCATGGTGTTCCACATGTTGATGTATTTCAGCTTCATCATACCGACACGTCCGGCTTTCCGGCCGCGGGCGCGGCGTGCGTCCTCATCGTGCTTGTTGTTGCGTCCGACGTCCCACAGCAGTTCGGAGGTAAGTGTAAGATTTTCAAACGGCGTCAGCGACAGTTTCACGCCGATATCCCCGACATGCCCGAAGATCCCCTGCCGGTTGCCGTGAAAATCCCAGTAAGTATCCAGCGACGCCCATTCCGTAATCCGCTCCGCTCCGTAATTGCCTCTGCGGGTCTGCAGCGTATTCTGCAAACCGATACGGACAAAGTTCTGTTCGTCGATCCGGTCAATATCGTCAAAGTAAAGCATATATTCCGAATCTTCGGTCGGCTTGGGGATGAACGTATAGTTCACATACGGCATCATTACATGACGGAGTCCGTCGAGTTCCAGCATGGAACTGCGCACATCCTGCCAGGTACGGTAAATCTTGGTATTGGCTTCCACGCCGAGCTCCCCGATAAAGCGGAACCGGGCCTTGCCGGAATCATCGAAGTTCCGGAACTTCACCGCATTGGAGAAATAGGAGACTTCAATCGCGCTTGCTCCGAACATATTCGACAGATCCTCGTCGGAGACCTTGTGCTTGGACGTGCTGGAATACGCAGTAAAACGTCCACCCGCACGCGGAATGATGTTCAGAAAATCAAGGTTGATCGGATAATACAGGAAGTGCACGGTGTCAAAACGGGCGCTGGAATAGTTGCGGACCCGTCCGTAATCGCCCGGATTGCTCAGATGACGCCATTTCATCTCATAATAACCGCCGGAGGTCTCACCCTGATAATAAAGTCCGCCGAACAGCTCCTGGCGCGGCACATCGAAGCGTGCTTCCGGCAGGCGCTGTACAACCGTATCGAAGTTGTTCACCCGGACCGTGGTCAGAACGGCGGCGGAAGCGCGTTCCATCTGATACTCCAATGCGGCATACGTCGGCGGCTGGATATTCTCGCGGTAACGCGTATCATAATAATCTTCCAGAAAGTTGAAGTCGCTCAGGACTTCGATCTGCCCGCGGAAATCCAGCGACGGCGTAATATGCGTCAGGTTCGTCGCTTTGAAATCGAACCGGGTCTTGGGAATCTTCATACGAGCGTGTTCCTTGTACCAGTGACGCTGCGCCCAGTCGGTAAGATCATAGCTTTCATACGGACTGCGGTCCCGCATCATGATACCGAACACTTCGGTTCTGGAATTATCCGTCAGAAAATTCAGTTTTCCGCCATATGCAATACCGCGTTCGGAATAGTAGTTGACGATCGCCGCGGCATTCAGCTGCATTTTCGGTTTGTTGATGATGCTGAATCCTTTGGAGGCACGGACAAAATATCCCCAGTCGGAAGTCCGCCCGAAATCGAAGTCGATACCGAAGCTGTCGGTTTCAAACGGCTTATAAAGCGCGGGAAGCCAGAGAACGGGAATCCCCCACAGACGGAACGTCGTGTTATAAGCCAGCACACTGTGATCGTTGTGGTCGGGATTGTAATTCTGGAGTCCGCTGTTGTATTCCCGCGGAGTCAGAACGGCTTTCGAGGCGCCGAGCGAATAATGCGCGTGATCGTCCATGATATAATCGCAAGTGGAGATCTGCGCGTCCTGCACGGTGATTTTTCCGTTTGCGGCGCGCTCCGCCTCCGCCGCCGCAAAAAACAGCGGTCCGTTCTGGAGAGCGAAATTACGGAACTGTAACAGACCGGAGGCAAGATTTCCGGAAACCCGGTCCGCTTTCATGAACGCGGCGATATTCTCTATGGAAACCTTGATCTTCCGCACCCCGATAGGCGTCTTGACATATTCCAGAATCTTGACGGAAAGAGAATAATCGTCAAGCAGATCCTGATACTCCTGATAATCCACGATTTTCGTGATTTTCTGCCGGCGGGTGAACGTCACATGCCCGGTCGCCTCAAGGTCGCGGGATTCCAGATTGACGATCGCCTTGTCCGCAGTAATCGTCATATCGCCGTATTTAATGACGACGTGCCCGCGGGCGATCAGGTTGTCGCCCACATACTCATACAGATCGGCGCTTGCATCCAGCTCTTTCGGGCCGGAGACCGTTGCGGCAGTCTGAAACTGTTTGAACCGGTTACCGGAACTATTCCCGGTACGAACGGAGTCCGTCAGGGATTTCGCCCATATCCCGGCGGGGGACAAAAACAACAGCGCAACCGCGGCCAATTTTGCCACGCGCCTGACCAGAGACATTTTCATTCGACCGGTTCCATCAATATAAAACAGTTCATCTTTGAAAAATAGTTAGTGGATACTATATCATAAAAATTCGTCTGCGCAAGTTCTCAAGCGCCTTTTGTTTGAAATAAATTTCCCGCCGGAAAACTCCGGTGCGGGAAGCGGAAGAAATCCGTAAATATTTTACCGCTTTTCTGGAAAAATCAATTTTTTGCTGTATAGTTTCCTTTTTCAGAGACAAACCGCACTGTTCTTTAACAAACCTTCGAAAATTTCCGCCGACGCAACGGATGCGGATCATTTTCCGGAGGATTGAGAACCCGCCGGAATTGTCTTCCGGACTCATGACGAACAGCTGAAATTATGGAGGTGGCGCGTATGCAGTTTGACAAACCGGGAAGAATATTCGAAGCGGAACAGATCGAATCTTCCCTCCGGAAAGTCGGGGATGAGATCATTGCCGAATTCAAGAACAAAACCGGAGAACTCCTGCTTCTCGGTATTCAGCGCCGCGGAGTCCCCCTCGCACGGCGGCTTTCCGCTTACATCGAACAGCGGCTGAATGTAAAAATCCCCGTCGGCACTCTCGACATCACCATGTACCGGGACGACATCGGCCTGCGCCGCACGCTTCCCGTCATCCACGAATCCGACATTCCCGACATCAACGGTAAAACCGTCATTCTCTGCGATGACGTTCTCCAGGCGGGGCGCACCATCCGTGCCGCACTCGACGCCATCACCGATTTCGGCCGCCCCGCGATTATCCGCCTTGCCGTTCTCTTCGACCGGGGAAGCCATGAATTTCCCATCGCCGCCGACTACGCGGGAATGGACATCGCGATCCCCGACGGATTCAAAATTTCTGTCCACTGGGTGGAAATCGACGGTTCCGATTTTGTGAAAATCCTTGAAAAGAAGATTTGGAGATAACGTATGGATTTCAACTGGACAAAGAAAGACCTGCTGAGCCTTTACGACCTCTCCGCGGAAGAGATTCTCTGCATTCTCGACACCGCCGCGGAATTCAAAAAAGTGTCACAGCGGAAAATCAAGAAGGTCCCCGCCCTGCGCGGAAAGACCGTGGTGAATCTGTTCATCGAACCGAGCACCCGCACGCGAACCTCGTTTGAACTCGCGGAACAGCGGCTCTCCGCCGACATCATCAACATCAGCGCCGACTCCAGCAGTCTGCGCAAAGGCGAAACCCTGCTGGACACCGTAAAGAACATCGAAGCCCTCCAGGTCGATCTGATCGTCATGCGCCATTCGGCGGCAGGAGCTCCGAACTTCCTTGCCCCGCTGGTCCGCCCCGGAATCGTCAACGCAGGCGACGGCGCCCACAGCCATCCGACTCAGGCGCTGCTCGACCTTTTTACCATCCGGGAGAAAAAAGGATCGTTCAAGGGACTCAACGTTTCGATCATCGGCGACATTCTCCACAGCCGCGTCGCACGGAGCAATATGTGGGGTCTCCTGAAACTCGGTGCGAACGTCACGCTCGCCGGTCCCTCCACTCTCACTCCCGCCATGTTTGAAAAAGCCGGTGTGCGCGTCTGCCACAACATGAAAGACGCTCTGGAAGGCGCGGATGTCGTGAATCTGCTCCGTATTCAGCACGAACGCCAGCGTTCCGGCTTCTTCCCCAGCGTCGGGGAATACTCCAAGGTCTTCGGGCTCAACGCGGGAACAGCCAAATATCTCAAACCGGATGCGCTCATCATGCATCCGGGCCCGATCAACCGCGGAGTCGAACTCGATTCCGAACTCGCCGACGGTCCCCAGTCCGTCATTCTTGAACAGGTAACAAACGGACTCGCCGTCCGCATGGCGGTCCTCTTCCTTGTCGCGGGGTGCTTGAAATGAACTATATCTTCGAAAACGCCAGAGTCATCGACCCGGTCCAGAATCTTGATACCGTCACCGATATCGCCGTCGCCGACGGTAAAGTCGCCGATCCCGCCCATGTAAAATATGCCGAACGCATCGACCTCAAAGGCAAGGTGCTGACACCCGGCTTCGTGGATCTTCATGTGCATCTGCGTCATCCCGGCAATACCGCGGCAGAAACGATCCATACCGGAACACTGGCTGCGGCTGCCGGCGGATTCACCTCCATCGTCGCCATGCCCAACACCTCGCCCTGTGCGGATAATCCGGGCACCATCCATTTCGTCCTGACCCACGCGGAACACGAAGGCGTCGTCAAAGTGCTCCCCTGCGGAGCCATGACCAAGAATCTCGAAGGCAAGGAAATGTCGGCGATCGGTTCCCTCAAAGCCGCCGGAGCCGTCGCGCTTTCCGACGACGGACGCTGTGTGCAGGATCATCAGCTCATGCGCCATATCGTCCATTATTCCAAAACATTCGACCTGCCGATCCTCGATCACTGCGGCGACAAACTTCTCGAAGCCGAGGGCGTGATGAACGAAGGACAATGGTCCGTTCTTCTCGGAATGAAAGGAATGCCCTGCGCCGCGGAAGAACTGATGATCTACCGCAACATCATCCTCTCGCGCCTGACCGACTGGAAAATCCACATGCAGCACGTCAGCGCCAAGGAAAGCGTCAAGATCCTGCGTCAGGCGCGCAAGGACGGCATCCGCGTTTCCGGCGAAGCCACCCCGCATCATATCGCCCTCACGGACGCCGAGATCAAACGGTTTGACTCCAACTATAAAATGAACCCGCCGCTCCGTTCCGAAGAGGACCGGCAGGCGCTTCTCGAAGGCCTTGCCGACGACACCCTTACCGTAATCGCAACCGACCACGCGCCGCATACGACAACCTCCAAAATGGTGGAATTCGACTATGCCCCGTTCGGAATCATCGGACTCGAAACGGCATTCCAGATCTGCTGCACCGAACTGTATCACAAAGGCGTGCTCTCTCTGCCGCACCTGATCTCAAAACTCACCAAGGGACCGGCGGAAGTGCTGGGACTCGATATCGGCAATCTCAAAATCGGCAATCCCGCCGACATCACCATTCTGGATATTGACCGCGAAAACGTCATTGATCCCGCAACCTTCAAATCAAAATCCCGCAACACCCCGTTCGGCGGCTATAAAGCGAAAGGATGCGTCGCGGGAACTCTCGTCAACGGAAAATTCGTCTACAAAACATTTTAAGGAATACAAAGAATGGATACCTCCAACTGGAAACTTGAAACAATCGCCGTTCAGGCGGGATACGAACCCGAAAACGGCGGACCGCGCGTTCAGCCGATCGTGCAGAGCACAACCTACAAGTACGACGACGCTCAAAGCGTCGCCGATCTCTTCGACCTGAAACGCCCCGGCTTTTTCTACACCCGCCTCGCCAACCCGACCGTGGACTGTTTTGAAAAGAAAATCGCCGCTCTGGAAGGCGGCGTCATGGCTGTCGCCACCAGTTCCGGGCAGAACGCCAACGCGCTGGCTCTTCTGAACATCGCCCGCTGCGGCGATCACATTCTCGCCGTGTCCAGCCTTTACGGCGGCACGGTGTCGCTTTTTTCCAATACGCTGAAGAAAACGGGGCTCAACTTCACGTTCATCTCCCCGGAAGCGACGGAAGCCGAACTGGAAGCGGCGATCCGTCCGGGCACAAAAGCGATCTTTGCGGAAATGCTCGCGAATCCCGCGCTGATCGTGCTGGATGTGGAAAAATTCGCACGCGTCGCTCACAAACACGGGCTTCCGCTGATCGTCGACAATACGTTCCCGACCCCGTATCTCTGCCGCCCGTTCGACTTCGGAGCGGATATTGTCACCCACTCCACAACAAAATATCTTGACGGCCATGCGACCAGCGTCGGCGGCATCATCGTGGAAAAAGGCGGATTCGACTGGAAAAACGGCAAATTCCCGGAATTCGTCGATCCCGACGAAAGCTACCACGGTACGGTCTATACCCGTGATTTCCCTGCCGCGCCCTACTCCGTGAAACTTCGCGTGCAGTGGATCCGTGACCTCGGCAGCGGAATGGCGCCGTTCAACGCGTTCCTCTCCATGATGGGCGCGGAAACCCTGCATGTCCGTATGGACCGCCACTGCTCCAACGCCCTCGCACTTGCCAGACATCTCCAGAATCACCCGAAAGTCGGCTGGGTCAACTATCCCGGACTCCCCGAAAGCAGGGAATACCCGATGGCGCAGAAATATCTGAAAGGATGCAGCGGCGTCCTCTGTTTCGGCGTGAAAGGCGGAGCCGCGGCAGGCGAACGCGTAATGAACTCTCTCAAAGTCGCCGCAATCGCCGTGCACGTCGCCGACCTCCGCACCTGCGTTCTGCACCCGGCAAGCATGACACACCGGCAGCTCAGCGAAGCGGAACAGATCGCCGCGGGCGTATCGCCCGACCTGATCCGCGTATCGGTCGGACTGGAACACATCGACGATCTGATCGCCGATTTCGATCAGGCTCTCGCCAACGCCTGACGCGGTCCATTATAAACGGAAAGTCCCGCAAAGATTCCGGTCTTTGCGGGACTCTTTTTTCGGGAAGGGTTCTCCGCTCAGCGCGGCTCAAACGGTTTCGGATCATCCGTAACGGCGATCAGATCCAGCTCCAGCTGATTCAGCGGATTCAGCTTCAGGACATGGCGTCCCGCTTTCAGCGGATACGCGCGGACTTTGAGGCCCCAGCCTTTTCCCGGCGCAACGATCGAATATCCCCAATGATCGCGCAGAGTCAGATAGGCGACATCCATTGTTTCGTCATCCACTCCGGCGACAACCCGGTGACTCCCACTGCCGCGACGGCTGCGGAGCAGAATGTAATACGTTCCGTCTTTCGGAACCTGAAACGAATAGACGTAAGGCTCTCCGCGCTTTTTCATGCGGACCGCTTTTCCGCCATCCGCCTCCGGAGCCACGAACGTTGCAAGCGCAGGTTCTCCGTCCGGTTTTCCGGCATCCAGATAATGAACGAATGTCTGCGCTCCTGCCGGACGCGGAGACTGACGGAACTCCGTTTTCCCGTAAACCGATACCGGACGCGAAAAACCGTTGTCGAGACGGATCAGAAACGCTCCGCGGTAAATCCTTCTTTCCGTCATTTTCTCCGGACGGACCTTTACCGTAAATTCCACCCGGTCTCCGGAACGGAATTCCCCGGATGACGGGCTCACCTCCAGCCAGTCGAACACCCGGTTCCGAGCGATCCGGTAACCGCTCCGGAATCCTTTTCCGCCAACCGAGACGACGATCTTCTGCGGCTCCGCCACGCCGTCCCTTATCTGAAAGTTCAATTTGCCCGCATTGACGGACACCGGAACCGGACGGAACGGAAGTTCCACCGGAGCCGCGCTCTGGAAAGCCCCCATGTCCACCGGAGCGGGACCGGTAAAATTCGGAATCACGGTTCCTTTTCCCAGTGCGGGGGAATCAGCGGCAAGCGTCAGAATTCCGCGTTCGGGATCCGTATAACGGGGAGAACCGTTGAGTCCGTCGGAATCCCTGCCGTCGCGGGAATTCTCGCAGAGATTATAATTACTGACGCTTCCACATGCTTTCATATTCTCCCGGCGCGAAACCGTACTGCCCGACATCACGTTGTTCAGTGCAACTATTTTCAGCAGTTTCGTCATGGCGATCCCTGTTCCGCTGCCGTAGAACGAATTGTTGAAAATGAAGCTCACCGCGGAAAGTCCGCTCCCGCCGGTCGACGTCTTGATGTACTGTCCGGCCCCGCCACACTCATCGCTCATATTGAGGAACAGATTGTTGAACACATAGGAGGGCCCCGCCATATTGCCCTGAATGCTGACACCGCAATAAGCCCCCTCGAACCGGTTCTGAAAGCAGCGGACGTTCTGCTGTCCGCCGTCAAGCTCGATATTGTCGTCGTTGCAGTAGATCATGAAGTTGCCGTAAATATCGGCGTCGCGGTTGAAACCGCCATCCTCATAAAAATTGTACTGCCCCTCCACGGCGTCATTCCAGCGGTGCACATCACTGCCGACAAAATCATTGTACCGTAAAACAGTGGACACGGGACAGACAACATAAACAGCGCACGGTCCCGCCGGGTGCGAATAGATCCATGCGTTCGCATGATTGCGGGGATCATGAACATAACAGCGTTCGATCACGATATTCGATCCGCGTTCCAGCACGATTCCGGCGGAATAATTGATCGCCCGGAACCGCCCTTTTGCATCCGGTTTGTCAAAATAATATTTCCCGTCACGATCGAACCGCTGAGTTCCAAGCGACCCCCAGCCGGAAATATCGCAGTTGACGACCCGGATATGGTTGGAGTCGATGATCTCCAGCGCATTGTGCCCTCCGCCTTCCAGCGTGAGATTTTCCAGAATGACATACGCCGCTCTTTTCAGCGTGATCAGTGCTTTTGCATGATCGTTCTTCAGCACAAATCCGGGCGCGGCGGTGTATTTGATCCACGCATCCGGCGTTCCTTTTGCAGAAATCGTCAGATGCTGACGGAAATTACTGCCGTCCAGAACAACCGTCTTTCCGACGGGAAGCGGAGCGCCCCAGGTGCGGAACTCCCCGGCAGCCACGGTCTTCCCCCTGCTGTCGGTCAGCCGGACCTCGTATGCGGTGTCCTCTTTCAAATTGACCAGACTGCCGCGGTACTGTTTTTCCTCGCGGACCGGAACCGGAGCAAGCCCTTTCCGCCATGCGCCCTTACCTTTTTCCCGGAAAGAGACGTCAAGTCCGGAAGATTCGCCCGTCCAATAGTAGGAACAGGTGTTGAATGAGGGAACCAGTTCCAATCCGGTGCGGACAGGACGCGCGGATTTCCGTTTGATCATGATCGACCCGGTGGACGGATACGGGCCTCTGCCGTCCGGCGCAGCGGACAGCAGGGCGGCTGCGGCAAGCAGCAGGCAAACCGTTGTTTTTTTCATACTTGAACTCCTGATTTATTTGATTTTTAATGGATCGGAAACAGATGATCGGCACGGTTGATGGAAGTCAGATTCCGGATGACCTGCCAGAAGAATTCCCGGTCTTCCGCGGGAATGAGCAGAAAACCGCCGCACTCCCCGCTGCCGCACCGGAATGAAACGGACTCCCCTGCCCCGCCGCTGAGTTTCAGCAGCACGGGAACGTTCGAACGAGACGGATAAGAATCCCGTCCGGTCGCATAATCCCAGCGGAACCGGGAATAAATCCCGCCATAAACGGCTTTGTAATAGTCCACGCCCGGATTGCGGATCCGCGCACCGACCCATTCTTTTCCATCCGGCGCCGTAATATACAGCTGAACATACGCCGGATTGCGGTTGTCCCGCCTGGTCAGAGAAAGAACGACATATTCCCCCGCAGGAAGTCCGGCTGTGGAAAACATACCCTTTCCCTGTACGGTTTCCATCGGACGGTCCGCTCCGGCGGACAACCGTTTCCCGCCGGTCAGACGGCTTGCCGGAATCCCGCGGATCGCAGAACCGATCAGAACATCCGCAAACTTTCTGGCTCCGCCGTCAGAGAGCGTCACCCTTGCAAACTGCCGTCCCGCCGTTTCCGGAACGGAAAGATGCAGGCAGCCGTCTTTCAGCTCCGCGCGAAGCGGTCCGGAACTCTGCACGGAAGCCTTTGCGGAAATCCCGGTTACGCGGATGCTCCGGGACTCTCCGGGATTCAGAACGAAAAGCTGACGCTCCAATCCGGGGATCGTCCCGAAATAAAATCCGCCGTCAAGCACGATCTTTCTGCCGGGTTCACGCCATGCGACCGTTACATCGGCCTCGCCGGAATCCGCAGAAAAACGCAGTTCATTCTCTCCGGCGGCAATGCCTCCGGTCAAACGGCGCGGATTCAGCTGAACAACTGTTTCCGCCGAAAAATCCCGGCGGTCCGGAGTCGTCACTCTCAGCAACGCCGCATGTCTGCCGCGAAGCGGAAGCGTAATGGTACAGACACCATTCCGGGACTCCAGTTTCCGCCAGTTCTTCCCGTTGTTCCACGACAATTCAAATTCCGCACCGGGGTCTCCGCTCCGGTAAGCCCCGCGGATGATCGTATACGGGGAGTCGATCCGGTAGCAGAAACTCCGGTCGTTGACCATTCGGAATGCTCCGTTTGCGGCATCCACCCGCCCGGAATAGCGGAAAAGTCCGGTCGCCGTGTGCGGCAAAGGACGCTGGACGACCCGCCCGATCCTGCCGCCCGCTCCGGTTTCTTTCCGCACATCGGTCCAAGTCGCCTCGCAGAGCTGCATCGCCTTGTCCCTCCAGCCGGGAACATTGAGGTCGTTGCTCTCGCCGTTGCTCGCCAGATAATACCGGAAGCTCTCGCCGGGGTACAGGGTATAGGCAAGACGTTCCGACGGAAGCGGCATCGCCGTATGCACTCCGCGGTTTCCCATCCGGTAGAAATGACTTGCCGAATCAACCGGCTTCCTTGTCCGCGCGAGAAGATAAATATCCGTTTCCAACTCCTCCAGACTCGCGGCATCGTCCATATCGCGGGAGGGAAAATACTGTTGGGCGGAAAGATCGAACACCCGCGGTTTGCCGTTCAGCCAGACCTGCTGAAACAGATGCGCATTCCCGAATGTCAGAACAGCCGGATAGCCAAGACTGTTGATGAAAATGCCCGATGCGATCGTATTCAGCGGTCCGCACTCGAAGCAAGCATAACTGTTGATTGCAAGCAGCGACGCACTTTCCGCAGTATACGGCACGTTCTCTCCTTTCCGGAACTCCGCACCCTGAAATGTAAAATAGTCGGTGGAGCGGATCATGAAATCAAACGCTTTCCGCACTTTCCCGTGCGGCGTCGTGCAATCGCTCAGATCAAGGCTCCGGGCAATATTCCCGTAAGAACGCGGATCCACCTCTCCCGGTTTGCGGAGAAACGGTGCGGATAACGGCCTGCCGTCCGGCGGACACGCAATTTCAACCCAGTTCATCACACTGCCGGCTGAAGCGGAAACCTTGAAAACCTCTCCGTCTTTCATTCGTTTTCCAGCCCTGCGGTCCGTGCGGGCGGTATGAAAATCCTCTGCGGACGGAACGACCGGATAGGCGGTCCGGCACAGCAGATTCTGCGGCATATTGTCTTCCGGAATCCGGTCCGGCGCATAGCGGCAGACCTCCGTTTTTCCGCTGCGGTGTTCCACGGTGAACACATCGGCGCGCGGCGGAACATCCGCGGCATAAATGCTCCCGGAGATCCGGCGCGGTCCGATCCCGGAAACTCCGTCAAAATTCCGTTCATAGTCAAACGCCGCACAGGTGTCCGAATCGACCGGCAAACGTTTTCCCGGCGTAAAATCTTCCCGGTAACGGATCTTCTTTGAAACCCGCACACTGTCCAGCGCACCTTTCAGGAACGGCATACTTCCCGCCCGGTCCAGAGCATTGTGAAACCGTCCGCAATCCGCACCGAATGCGGTATATTCCGCCAGTTTTCCCGCCGAATCTTTCCGGTGAATGGCAAACGGAGCCGGTTTGAATCCGGATTTCAGAATCCGCTTCCCGTTTGCGAAAAGCCCGACACCATCCGCAGCCCCCCATGCAACGGCAAGATGATGCCATTTCCCGGATGGAAGCACGCAGGGAACCGCCTGCGTCAGCGATTTGCCCGCGCAGTCATTCATTTCCAGAAGCAGACGCTTCCTCTCCGGATCATAGCTCAATTTCAAAAACGGCTTCCGGCGGTTTTTCGTATTTTCCGCAAGAACCACCGTTTTCCGTTCCCATTCGGGACGGATCCGCAGTTCCAGCGTCCCGTCGGCAAGAGGCCAGAACCAGCTCTCCTGCGAACGGGGAGTCATCGACTCACTCCACACAGTGGACGGAAAATTGTTGTACAGCGCCGCAGTATGTCCGCCAAGTTTCAAAGCCGAGCTTCCCGGAACATCCCCCTCCGTATACAATGCCGGATTGGCTCCCGGAAATGACATCCGGTATCCGGCACGGATCTCCATCCGCATGATCTTCAGACCTGGAAGCACCGCGGAACGATCCGGGATCAGCGCACCGTCCGCATTATAACGCTTCGGCTCGTTGTTGCGGCATGCCCCGATCTGAACCCGGATGCTTCTGGCCCGCGGATCAAGATGACCGCCCTGACGGAGAATAAGCGGTTTTCCCGGAACGGTCTGAACCGTTGTCCAGCGCTGATCAAACACTTTTTCCCCGACCCGCTTTCCTCCGGCGTCCAACTGATCCACACTCAGAAGCAGGGGAAACAGGACAGCGGAGCAGGATACCGCATCCAATTCCAGATAAACAGGCAATCCGGGTTTCAACCCCGCCGGAAGCGGGACCACCCGCTCGGAAAACAGAAAAGCGCCGGACCGGACCTGTTCCGTCCCGGTCAGCCGCCAAAGCAGTCCGGTTCCCGTATGTTCCATCCGGACCGCCGGATGCGACGCCCGCCACTTGCGGAGCGATTCCCGTTCCAGCACACCGTTCAGCAGATTGTCGGATGGCGGAATGGACGGCATGTTTCCGCGTCCATCGAAATAAAGCATCAGGCGGTCATACCGCTCCGGCATCCGGAAACGCAAATTCAGGACCCGGCTTTCCGGCGACACCGTTCCGGCCGTATGCGGAACCGGGAACGATTTGCCGGAGACTTCCGCGGCAAGCGCAAACTCCGACAGCCCGGACGGCTCTATTCCTGCGGCCTTGCAGAAACGGTCCAAATCCAGCGCAAGTTCCACCGGCTGATTCGCCGGATAACGGTGAAAACCGGCATCCAGTGCGGTACGCCGGGAGAAATCGGGAAACGCCCACCCGCCCGCAAACGCGGCGGCCGACAGGCACACACAGAACAGGTTCAGCAAAAACTTCATGATCCGTTTCCTCATCAATACAAGTTGTTCTGATCCGGCATGAACGGATCCAGCCAGTATACATACTTCTGGGAAGAGCTGACGTTGTTCACGATCGGAGCTTTGATCTGTTTCACATGCCCGTCACAGAATACCGTGGACATGGCGAGCCCGTGCCGGGCGCCGAGTCCGGCAGGAGAATTGTTCAGATTCATCCAGTTTGCCGAATTCGCGGATTCCACATCGTTCCAGTTGCGCTCCCGGACCAGATAGCGGGACGCCCCCTTGCGGCTGTTGTCCACTTCCACATACAAAGCGGCCTGCGCCGGATTGCCCTTGTGCAGAATTTCCCTGTTTTTCCCGAAATCACTGTTTCTCATCCATGACATCCGGGCGGCATTCCAGAAATATCCGGTAACATGACCGTTGGCAGCGTAACCGGCATATACGACCAGGGAAGCAGACGCGTTCCGTACCGGATCAGGATCCGAAGGGCAGACCAGCGCATTGTTCCGTTTGCGGATATCCGTCCGGATATATTTCAGGGAATCGTTATAAACGGGCGTCATGAAATAAATCCAGCTGAGTCCCTGATTCTCAAAATTCCGGTCCAGCATCGGATGTCCGAGACGGTCCGGCACGGCAGAATCGACCGGGGCAAAATAGGACGGCGGATACCATCCGTCACTGTCGTCCGTATATCCGATAGCTCCGACTCCGCATTGCTTGAGATTGTTCATACACGAAACACTCCGCCCACGCTCCCGCGCCGCTCCAAGAGCGGAAAGCAGAAGACTGACAAGCACGGCAATGATAGAAATCACCACGAGGAGTTCTATAAGGGTGAAACTCATTCTTCCGCCCCGCCTGCCTCTCCGGACAGCTCCGGCCTGTTTCCAGCATTTTTTCTGTTTTTTCATCATTATATCCTTCTTTTATTGGTTTTATGAATCAACGGGGCATCCCGTGCATCGACAGATCGTTTTTCGTGTCAATCAAGATCCTCAGAGCCCCGGCGAACTCCTGCAAAGCCTCTTCCAGCGGACGTTCCGAGCAGAGAATGCGGATCATGCCGTAATAGATCAGTACGGAAAGCTCTGAAGAATCAACGTTGTATTCCGCCGAAATATGCTCCATCTCCCGGAACAGAACGGCATCGCGCGGATCCTCTTTCCGGAAACTTGCGGCGGCGGCCTTTTTCAGCACAGGGATCCCGTAAGACGCCCTGCCGACAAGGTTCTGAACGCGTTCGCTCAGCATAAAACGCACATACTGTTCCGCCAGAGATTCGTCCGCACACTCCCGGCGGATGCAGATCAGATCCGTTGCCTGAGCCGTCACAGACACTCCGCCGGGGATGGCCGGAAGCGGAACCGTTCCGAAATCATCGAATCCGACGGAACGGCATTTCGCATAAAGTTCGCGGTCGCCGACGGCAAACGCGACTCTGCCGCTGTCAAAACTGATCCGTTCGCTCTGCATTCCGGAGATCCCCAGCACGTTCCGGAGCTGCCGCAGACACTGCATCCCGCGGACCACGCCGGGCGAGTCCAGCAAAACGCGCACTCCCGCACCGCCGTTCCGGTCGATCAGCCTCCCGCCCGCACGGAAAATGAAATTCATCCAGAAAAACGGAGCATCCGAGTAGCTGAACACCGAGTCCGGCGGCAGTTTTCCGCACAGAGCCCGGAGAAGATCAAGAAACTGTTCCCAACTCCATCCTTCGACCGGTTCGGGAATCCCGGCCTGACACAGAATCCGGCGGTTGAAGAACATGACGCGCGGCGAAAAAATAAACGGAATCCCGAACAGCCGTCCATCCGGTTCCCGGAATTCTTTGAACGGCGCCTGAAAACAATTCTCCTCTCTCCGCAATTCCGCGGGAATATACGGGGAAAGATCCATATACTGTTCCCGTTCCTGCTGAATCGTAAAAGTCGTGCGCAGTTCAAACATGCCGCGCCGGAATCCTGTACAGAAGCGCAGACCGGGCAGTTCTTTCTGCAGCAGCTTGCGGAAACCGGAGATCCACGGCAGATTGTTTCGGAAGAAAACGACATGATTGCGGACCAGACGGTTCTGCCAGTCATCGCGGACAAATGTCCCGCGCCTCGGGCGGCACTCCAGAATGCCGTCCTGCTCCAGCAGGGATACGGCGCACTGGACCATCGGAAATGAAACCTTGTACTTCCGGGCCAGTTCTCTGGCTCCCGCCAGCTTGCCGCCGGAAGGCAGTTTCCCTTTCTCGATTTCCATCAGGATTCTGTCGCGAACGCTATCGTTGGTCATCTGTTTCTCCACTTCCGCTTTTTTATTAATTATAACATATTTTTTGACTATGTCAACCCCTCTTTTTTGAAAAAAAGCAGATTTTGTTGAAAATAGTCACTCTGACTATGTCATACTACCTGTTTCCGACGGCGGCAGAACGGAAAAATTGGAATTTCCGTATTTTTTTCCGTTGAGAGGTTGATTTATTTTCCTTTACGGTGTATAATTAAATCAGTGGTGATTAAATAAACAGAAATCGGAAAGATCCGGATGTGAAACGATGAAATTCATGGTCGGTTATCAACTGAACGCACGGCAGGAACTGATTCCGGCGGTTGTGCGCGGGAAAACGCAAATCCATGAGGTCTATTTCCCGTGGGGGGATATTCCGACCGGACGCGGCGTTCCGCTGGAGCAGAGCACTCTTCAACCGTTCGAAGCGCAAAATATGCTCACAAGTGATTTAACTCTGCTGTCGGAGGAAGGAATCGGGCTGAATCTGCTGCTGAACGGGAACTGCTACGGGAAAGACAGTCAGTCGCGCGCGTTTTTTGAAAAAACCGGAAACGCCGTGGATTATCTGGCGAACCGGTTTCTGCTGCGTTCCGTAACGACCTCCTCGCCGCTGATCGGCAAATTCCTCAAAGCGAACTTCGCCGGACTGGAAATCCGTGCCTCGGTCAATATGGAGATCGGTACCGTACAGGGAATGGATTATGTTGCTCCGTATTTCGACGGCTATTATATGAACCGCGATTACAACCGCAGTCTTTCCCGCATCCGGGAACTGAAACTATGGTGCGACGACAATGGAAAACGCCTTTATCTGCTGGCGAACAGCGGATGCCTGAATCACTGTTCCGCCCACAATTTTCATGACAATCTCGTCGCGCATGAACAGGAAATCCGCGCAATGGACAACGCATACGAATTCCGCGGCATCTGTCACGATTATCTCAGGGACCGCAGCAGGCAGGAGCAGTATCTCCGCGACACCAATTTCATCCGTCCGGAAGATATTCCGCTGTACGAGCCTTATTTTGATGCGGTGAAACTGGCAACGCGCACCAACCGGAATCCGGTCCGCGTGATGGACGCCTATCTGAACGGTTCGTACAGCGGAAACCTGATGGAACTGATGGAGCCGAATCACGCGGAAGCCTTTTATCCGGCAGTTCTTGAAAACAGCCGGATTCCGCCGGAATTCGGAAAACACGTTCTGAACTGTCCGAAAAACTGCGGAACGTGCGACTACTGCAAAACGGTATTCAACAACGCCAAACACATACTTGAATCAGGAGGAATTGTTTCATGCTGACCAGTGAAATGGTGAAGAAAGCGGCTCTTGCCGCCGGGGCTGATCTCTGCGGGATCGGCAGTATGGACCGCTTCGAGGGCGCCCCGAAGGAGATGGATCCGAGATACATCTTCCCCGAAGCCAAAACAGTGATCGGAATGGTGTTCCGCATTCCCCGCGGCGTCCAACGCGGAATCGAAGAAGGAACCCAATTCTATCAGTATCCGTCGATGGCATACGGCGGAATCAACGAGATCTATGCGCCGGCGGTGCTCTATCAGGTCGGCAAACTGATCGAAGACCACGGCTACGAAGCGGCGGTTTACCGGAACACCGGAGCCCGCGGCGTCGTTTCCGACATGGACGGATCGCCCGGCAATACGCTGTCGCCCGAAGAACAGATCGAAATCAACGAACAGGCGAAAACCAAAGCCGCACACCACCGTTCGGTGCAGTTTACGCGTCCCGCACGGGAAGGCTCGGTCGCTCCGGACCTTCAGTTTCACTTCCGTCTGGCGGCAGTTGCGTGCGGACTCGGCGAGATCGGCTGGAGCAAGATGTTCCTGACCGCGGAATTCGGGCCGCTGCAGCGGGTTGCGTTCATCTTCACCGACGCTCCGCTCGAACCGGACCCGCTGTACAGCGGCCCCGCGATCTGCCGCCGCTGCATGGCGTGCGTCCGCGAATGTCCCGGTCAGTGCCTCGACCCGAAAGAGAGCATCACCGTTTATATCGGCGGCAAGAAATGCGAATGGGGCAAACTTGATGAATGGAAATGCTATGCATTCTACACCCATGCCGGACGCCATTACAACCCGTTCGTCCCGAAAGAGGTGTTCGATAAAAACGAAAACGGCGAGCTGGATCTTCTCGAAGGCAAATGCAAAGCCAGCGAGGCCGAGATCATGAAAGTCTATGGAGCGCTCGAAAAATATTTCCCGACCTGGGTCGGCTACAATATGGCGAAATGCGGCGGATGCATCCGCGCCTGTGTGAGTATGCTCGAAAAGAAAGGCGGATGTATGGCAAACCGCTTCAAATCCCCGCTCCGCACCGGAAAACGCTGGATCATGGACCGCTGAAAGGAACCGTTATGCTTACTGCTGAATTGATCAAAAAGAAGGCGCTGGAGTTCGGCGCCGACATCGTCGGGATCGGAGATATTTCCCTGTACGAAGGAACCATTCCCCAGCGGGACCCGCGGAAAATCCTGCCCGCCGCGAAATGCGTGATCGGATGCGGCTTCCGCGTCCCGCGTGCGCTCTACCGCACCATGGATCAGGGCTCGCAGTTTTTCAACTATACCCAGCTCGGAGTGAAATACATCGACGAGGAATTTGCCGAAATATTCCTGCTGAAAATGGGCGGGCTGATCGAAGACGAAGGGTATGACGCCTGTCTCCAGCGCAACGTTTCCAACCTGCGCATCAAAGGCGACCACACCACCAACCCCGAACTGATCGACACCTATGAACTGGCGCACGCCGAACCGGTCGCGCCCGGGAAACCCGTACCGGACATTATCATGGATTTCGCCCGGTCTGCGGAAATCTGCGGACTCGGCTCCGTCAGCGTGAAAGGCAACGTCATCACGCCGCAGTTCGGACCGTTCGTCCGCTTTGTGTTCATCGTGACCGACGCCCCGCTGGCGTGCGACCCGCCGTTTAACCGGCAGCTCTGCGACGGTTGCGGAGAATGCGCGGAAGCGTGTCCCGGACACGCCATCAAACAGGACGGCGACGTAAACACATGGCAATGCGCGGTTTACTACCGGGGCGCCCACAAGTCCAATCCGTTCATGACGGAAGAATTCCTGAAAGACGATCCCGACCGCGTGGCGATTCTCAACGGCGAAAAGCAATTCGACCGCGAAAGTGCACGCGCCATCTATAAAAAACTTGATTTTCTGCCGAGCAGATCGACCGGTTATGCACCGTGCCTGTGCGGCAGAAAATGCGATCTTGCCTGTTACCGGCACCTGAAAACGAAAGGAATCCTGGCATGAATACGCTGAAAGAACGAATTACCGAGACGCTGAAAGCGCATGGTGCCGACCTCGTCGGATTCGGCGGAATCGGCCGTTTCCGCAACTCCGCCGCCGAAACGATTCTCCCCGGAACCAAAACCGTAATCGGCATTGCGTTCCGTGTTCTGCGCGGATCCTATCGCGGCATCGAGGAAGGCTCCACCTATTATCAGTACACGACCACCGGAGTCGAAACCATCGAAGAAACCGTCATGCCGATGGCGATGCTGCGCGCCTGCGCGGTCCTGGAAGACGCCGGATTTGAAGCGCTCCCCCAGAAACGCAATCAAACCGTCATGCAGAGCGAAAACGGCACCAATCCGGAGATCAATTATTCGGAAATTTATCGCGGCAAAACGGCGGAACATCAGCTTGATTTCGACGAAGCCGCCATTCTGTGCGGCCTTGCCGAACGCGGCTTCTCCGGCGCCCTCCTCACCGATGATTTCGGACCGTTCCAGCGTTTCTGCTTTATTCTGACCGATGCGGAACTGCCGGAAACACCGCTTGTGACGCCGCATCTTTGCGACCGCTGCGGCAAATGCGCGGAAGCATGTCCCGGACACGCCATCGGCAGAGACGGCGCCCTGGACCGCTGGCAGTGTGCCGCCTACTATGTCGGCGCAAACATGACCAAAAATCCGTTCATGCCGCCGGATGCGTACATCAACGAACCGGACCGGCTGGCGATCATCGCGGGAGAAGCGAAACTGTCGCCGGAGCGGGCAAAACAGATCATCGACGAAACCTTTTTCTATCCGCCGATCAAACATGCCTATCGCTCCAGCATCTGCGGGCGCGCCTGCGATATGGCGTGCTATATCCATCTGGAGGAACAGGGCGTGCTGAAACGTTCGTTCAAAACCCCGTTCCGCAAACGCCCGGAATGGAAACTTCCGATTCTGACGGAGCTTCCGGAAGAGCGGTAAGCCCGGATTCCGCCGGAAAACGGAAAAATGAAAACAGTACCGCAGTTTCGCTTGATAAAACCGGAACTGCGGTTATATTGTTTCAGAAGGCTCTGATAAAGAGAAGCAGAAAACGTAAAAAGAAAAAAAGGATTGAGAAAATCATGAAACTGTTTGCTATTACTCTGGCGGCCATGATGCTCTCTGCCGGCACTCTCTGCGCGGCGGAACCTGCACAGAAAGCCGCTGCCAAAGCCCCGGCCGCTGCAAAAGCGAAATGCAGCGCAAACGAACAGAAAAACGACGCCGCTCCGGTCAGGCAGAATCAGAACATCATCAAACGCGCAACCGGAAAAGTGTTGGACCAGCAGAAAAAACGTGATCAGCAGCTGATTGATCAGGGACTTCTCTGAGCCGTCCATTTATCATCGGGGACCCGGATCTTCATCAGGTCCCCTTTTTCTTCCCCTCCGTTCTGCAAACGGAAATCCCTGTTATTATCCCGCCGGGACTTTCCGATCCACAGGAGGAACGGGCCACTGAGTAATGACCTTAAAACAATCGCGCAGTTTTTTATTCGAGCCATCGCCCGGATGTGACGGAGCGGAAAGCATCCAGCCGGGCAATTCGCGGGAATTCCTGCGGTTTCCGTCATTCCATTCCCACGTTTTGAATTTTTCATAACGGATCGCTCCGCCGCTTTGCGCATCCACCGGAAGTTCCACTCCAAGCGCTTCCAATGTCTCCGGCAGTTTTCCGTGCTTCCGACGGAATTGTTCGATCTGTATTCCCAGCGACGTCATGCGGTTGTTGGTGAGCTCACGGTGGAGTCTGCGTTCAACTGGGAAATAATCCGGCAATATCATTTTTTCCACATAAACTTCCCGTATCGCAAGCTCCCTCTTCACACTGTCGCGCAGGGCTTCGCGCCGCGGGTCAGGATTACCGAAATATCGTATCAACGCCAACTGATGACGCATGACGGAAAGCAGATAACGCTTCTGGATCACATCGGACCACAAGCACGGCGGCGTCGGGAAATCCGTCTTGCCCCGATACAGGAAATTCAGCAGAGAGTCTTCCCAGGACCCTTGTGAATTATCCAGGACAGCCAGCAGCAATTTTATAAATCTGAGGTTTACAGACGACATAATATCAATGATGCTGTACGCCTCTGCACGCAGACCGGTCAGAGCGGACGACCGGATTTTTTCTTCCCGGTTGCGGTTCAGCTCCAGCAGTTCCCGCAAATCGGCGTCCGACAGCAGTCCGCTCCCCAACATCGCCCCGATGGCCTCGCTCCGGATCTTTTCGCACCCGAACCCGATCAGAGTTCCAATCAGAAACTCCCCTTGCAGAACCGTATCCTGAAATGTGTCTGCCAGCCGGAAAAGCCGCATCGCCTCGGCAGGCTTTCCGTCTTCCAGAGCGATCATGATCCGGGAACTGAAATAACGCATGACGGAACGATAATAATTCAAGTGCGGCAGACTGAGTTCGTACAAAGCCCCATTCGATACATCCAGCGCATATTTCAAACTTTCCCCGGATGAAATCAACGTTTCAAGATTCTTGAAATCCTCACGACTCTCCGGTCCCGCCAGATACGCTCTTAATTCGTTACGCTCACTCTCCGACATTTTATAATATCCGCCGGCGGAATCCAAACAGCTCAATCCGGGGTTGACGGAAGGAACCGCATAACGATCCACGAGCTTTCTGAATTCCGCATTCGGACCCCTCCCCTGATAAAACAGCTGCTTCAATCCTTCGCGGGACACTGGGATTTTTTCCGCCTGCAGCACAGAGTTTTCCTTCCCGATTTCCACCTTTGTCCGGTAAAAAACACCATAAGCAGCCAACAGGGATACCGCAAACAGAACAAGAAGCAGTCCGCCGAATACATACTGGGAACATTTGATCTCCCCGTTTGACAACCGTTTCGCCCCCCAAAGCCACGCACCGATGCTCACAGTGAGCGACAGCAGAGGCAGCGGATTCAACGGACCTGCCAGTATCGCAATCCCCCAGAACATCACCGCTCCGGCGATCATCGTCAGAACAGGAATCCGGGCGGAACCGGAAAGCAGACGGTAGAGAACCCAATAGCGAAGAACCGGGATCCAGAGAAAAATCCTGTTTTGCAGCGAAAGCATTTCTCCACGCTCTCTGAACAGAACGGAACAGAATTGGTTTTGCAGAACGGCAAATCCAATCATAATCAGCACCGTATCGGCAAAAATGACAAGCGGCATGAAAACACCGACAAGCTGAAGGAGCACGGCGGTCCGCGATTCCCAAAGCGGTTCCAGCACATACAGCAGCCATGGGATTTGCATCAGCCAGAACAGAGTCGCCGCTTTTGACAACGCCGAATCCACGTTATATTGGAACAGCCCGGCCACGTTTTTGAACTTAAACGTTTTTCCCGATAGACCTTCTTTCCACATATTCCAGTTGATTATCATGAATCGGCCTCCTCTGCAAACAATCAATGTACCCGCTCTTCCCGGCAATCTGCCGGCAGTCATAATATATCTCCATGCAGATTGACATTCAACAGGGCAATATGAATTCCATCAAATTCCATCGCTTCCGCATTTTCTTCTTTCTTCCGTGCGGCATGACTCATGGGAAAACACGGAACGGGAACGAAATCCGAATTCAGTTCATTCCCGCCCGAAAAATGAATCAGTAAACAGAGTCACCGGAATTCCAGCACATCGCCCGCTCCGACGCGGACGGGCGATTCCGCGTTCCACTCCTCTGCCGAAACCGTTCCGGCAAGCGGAATTCCGTTCCGCAAAACCGTACCGGAAAGAATGCCGAACGCAGAAAAATCCGCCGAACCGTGCAGGATACGGATCAACTGCACGGTTCCTGTCCGCTCATATTCCCCCCAGATTACGCCGAGCGACCAGAAACAGCGGAAATCGCCGTCCGCAACCGGACGGAAACCGATCATGCCGCGCACCATGTCATAGCGGAAGCCGCTGTACGCCTGAAGCATCGCAAACGACGCCATGCTCCGGGCGTAATTGCTCCCGCACTCAATCTCATTCCACGGATTGCGCTTGAAACCGTCGTAGCGATCGCGGACCGCACGCGCGATCCGTTCGCCCTTTTCCGTCTCTCCGACCATGACCAGATGCGCGGCGAGAGCCCACTCGAATCCCGTCATCGCTTCGGAATTGTACGGCAGCGGAATCACCGGCTTTTCATGTCCCTCCGGCCAGGTGCAGATTATGCATCCGCCCTCGTCGTTGACGGCAAATATGCGCCAGGTATTCGCAAAATCCCGCATGGAGGAACGGAAGTTGAAGCGGTAAATCGAATTCAGGGTCGTATGCACACGGTCCGGATCAAAGACCCCGCCGATCCCGTAGAGCGAGGCGTGCCACTGTCCGAGATGCGCATCAATGCCGCAGCCGTCGGCAACCTGATATTTGAGCTGTCCGTGCTCCGGATCCCAGTAAGGATTCCGTTCCGGAATCTCCTCGCCCTGAAGAAACGGAAGAAGAACGGAATTGTCATGAATATCCACATCCTGTCTGTAATATTCCCCGTTGAACAGATGCTCTTCCGACCAGGCGCGCCCCCGTTCAAACAAATCCGCACAAAGTTGCCCGAATTCGGAATCATCACACGCCGGAGCCATTTCCGACGCGGCTTTCAGAGCTCCGAGATAATGGCCGTTGAGCCAGCCGGACGCCCCGAACTGTTCCATGTCAAGCGTATGGTGCTGACGGCCGGAGATCACGCCGGTACGTCCGGGATCCCAGCGGTCCGGATTCTCCGGACTCCAGGCATAGGCAATCGCCGGTTTCACCAGCGGCCACAGAGATTTCAGCCATGCGGTATCGCCGGAGATCTTCCACTCCCGGTAAAGTTTCATGACCTCGCCGTAAGTGCCGTCCACACACGGACGCATCCAGTTTGTCTGCGCCTTGATTCCGAGCGGCAGATGCAGACGGAAATGCCAGCCGCCGTGTTCGTCGATCCCGTATTTCGCCTGCGATTCACGAATGCTCCGCTCCAGATCGGGAAACAGCAGGGGCAGAGCCTGTGCATAATTCCAGACATGCTGACAACTCCCCTCGCAGGACCCTTTTTCCGGGCCGACGCCCTCCCAGCCCCACAATGTACCGTCTTCCACGCGCAAACAGGTCGGGGAAACGAGAACCGCAAGATTTTCCGCCGCCCCCTGAAGCGACGCTTCCGGGATCGTGCTCTCGTGCAGAGTTTTGCGGAACAGAAAAACCCGTTCCCGGATCCGGTCATAGGCGGAAAAAATCTGCTGTGCCGCATCCGCCGCACCGGAGCAGAGTTTTGTATAATAGTTTCTCCACCGGTTCTCCGTCAGACCGGAAATCCGGAGTTCTTCTTCCACATTGCCGTTCCAGGTGTTGCGGCGGTTCGGAACATACCAGGAGATGATGAAACGGACCGTGCGGCGTTCCTGCGGAGCAAGGGAAAAATGGGCGGCAAGCAGTCCGCTGTCACATTTTCCCGTGGCACACGCTCCATGGCTGCATTCCGTCCGTGAAGAGTAATGCCGGTTCCGGAACCGTCCGGGCGTATTCAAATCATTCCAGTAAACTTCCAGAAAATCGAACCATCCGCCGCGGTACCAGTATTCCTGAAACGAAACGTCCGGAGCATCCGTGGAAAGCGCCAGTTCGCCATAGTCAAAGGAGTCCCGCTCCACCCGGTTCTGCAGAAGAAGCCGGGTAACGGATCCGCAATGCTCCACCCGGTTTTCCGCGGTACCGGTGTTCCACGGATTGGTCAGCACGGCGGCGCAGGTGTAATCACACGACCCGGCAGACGTGTTTTCCAGCGTAATCTCGAACATCGCGGCAGGCATGGAAGAGAGATCCGACTCTCCGGGAACAAACGCGCTCCAGGCGGTCATGCCCACTCGCGCAGGGAATGCGGGATCGGAAAAAGAGAGCTCCGCAGCCGGGAATTCCCCGTTGAATTCGCAATTCCGGAAATGGGGAAGTCCGCCCAGAGTCCCTTCCGCCGGGCCCCACCCGAATCCCCGGAACATGGCGTCGCGGCCCTCCCGTTCCCCGGAAAGCGCGTTTGTCAAGTCGCCGTTGAGAATGCGGACCGCTTCCGTTTTTCCGTTTCTTTCCGCCCGGACCGCAAAGTGAGAACACCCGTTCAGCCGTCCCTTCCCCGCCTGATTGAAAATCTCCCAGTCGATCAGCCGTCCGTTTCCGGCGACTCCGATACATCCGGCGCCGATCCCGCCGACGGGGAACGACACCTCCCGCAAATATTCATCCCGCAGTTTCATGAAAACCATCCTTTCGTTTATGTTCCGTTTTGTCTGTATTATACACGTCTCCGGAACAAAAAGGAATGGAAAAACAGGGAAAAAAGATATGATTTTACGGATAACTCCGGGAAATCACTCCAACGGAGTCATAGCTTCCGACCATGCGATCCGGAATCTCTGGCTCCCGCTCTTCAGTTCCGGCCACGAATTGCTCCCGGCATGTCCGTCCAGATAGGCAAAGTTGGCACGCCCGTTATGCCGGATATGCGTCCGCGCAGTCTCGCTGCAATCATACCGCGGATGAAACATCCAGTGCGGAAATCCCTTATACGCTCCGCTTCCGGTAACAGAATCCGCCACCATCCGGTGTATGCTCGGCGCGAGCATCTTCCGGGTGTTGTACGCCGCGTATTTTCCGGGAATCCGGTGCAGAAAACCTTTATAAAGACGTGCATCGCTGCCCGGAGAAACATATTCATCCGTCAGAGCCAGAAATCCCAGCGTAGAGAAATAGAGCGAATATTTCCCGGTTCCGGCACTCGGCGGACGCGGATTGCCGGGACACTGAATCGCCTTCATCGTCACATACCCCTTGCCGTCTGCCGGCTGTCCGGCGCTGCTGTCTTCACGGGTCAGAAAAGCCGTCCACGGCTCAATCTGCGAACCGTAATACATTGAAACGATCATATAACCGTCATTGTCTTCCGCATAAGCAAGATGCCCTTTCATCAGCTGTGACGCATTGTTGAGGCAGGAAATCGACACGGCCTTGTCCCGTGCGCTTTTCAGCGCCGGAAGAAGCAGACCGGCCAGGATAGCGATGATCGCCACTACTATGAGGAGTTCCACGAGAGTGAACCGACAGGTTCCATGCTTGAATTTCATCATTTTTTCTCCTGTTTCAAAAGCTGTTCCAACCGCCCGTTCAAACGGAAGCGGTACATCATCTCCGCGACTTCGCGGCTCATTCTGCCCATTTCCCGGTACGGGGTATCGCAGACATCGACAAAACCGTGCGCATAGTTCTCCCCGTCTCCCCTTCCGGTCAGGAACTGATCCCGGTAACAGAACCAGTGCGCCCCGACATAGTTCGGATTCATCAGCAATCCCTGCCAGAAACGCAGGAACGCCTCCGCGCGGTCCTCCTGCGTCACTCCGGCGGGACTCAGCGTATAATTGAACATGCCGCGTCCGGGAACCTGAAAGGCAAATTCCCCGATCAGGAACGGCACATCCGGAATCCCTCCGGCAACCGTCACATGCGCAATGGTGTTCGCATAGTTGTTGACACTCACCACGTCGCAGTATTTTGCCGCAATCGGCAGCAGTCCCGGCTTCCGCATATCCATGGTGCCGCGCAGACGCGCTCCGAGATACAGCTGATTCGGCGCATTTCTCCGCACGGCATCGCGGGAAACGCGGAAAAACTCTTCGGTCAGCGCATCGTTGAATCCGGTCAAATCCGCTTTCGCGGCCTCGTTCATGGACTGGAATTTCGGTTTGTCCGCCGTCAGGAAATCATCCCACGACGCATACTTTGCCTCCCATGCGGCGTTCAGTTTTTCCATTGTGCCGTATTTCAGCTTCAGCCGTCTGCAGAATTCCTGTTTGCCCGGAGTTTTCCGGTCCGCGGTCAGAATATATTCCGCAAACCTGGTCGGCGACCCGTATTGCAGTTCATTGTTGATGAAGTATCCGATGCACCACGGATCATTGATGCTCCACGCGTAGCGCGTCTTCATCAGACGGTCCAGATTTCGGGCGAACGCAGGATCGAACGCGTCATAAAACCGGATCCTGCCCATTTGAGCCGCCGGGCTCCAGTCGTTCAGGATCAGCGTATAAGGAATCCGCCGCTTTTTGTACAGTTCCTGATCCGACCAGGCGCCGACCGTATTCATTCCCCACGCCTCCAGACGGTCCAGAGCAGTCCGGTGAAGATTTTCCGTAAACGGTTCCCCGTATTTCATGCGTAAATTCCGCTGCATGAAGTCAATGAACCCCGGCTTCGGATTTTCTGCGAACCATCCGGTGCGCCCCTTTGTGGAAGTGCCGCTGTGGAAAACAACAGCATTGATTCCGTTGGACAGGAAAAGTCTGCCGTCGGGATCGACAAGCCACCACTTTCCGTTGAACTTTTCCGTCCGGAAGAATCCGGTTGCCTTGAGCTGCGGACCGTCCATCCATCCGCCGAACCGGTTCCATCCGCTGATGCGCCGGATTCCGGCAAGCTCCGTTTTTTCCGCATTCCGCTGCGCCTTCAAATCCTGCGGTGAACGGATTTTCCCGCTCCAGTTTCCATGAATATACTGCCCGAACCGGTCAATGAACGGAAAGAAGGATGCGGAACTTTCCGGCAGAGCCGTTTCCTTTTCCCGGAGCGCGAAACGGATGTTGGAAATCCGCAGATGCGCCTTTCCGTTCCGGGCATACATGATGGGAGCACGCGAATAAAAAGAGAGCGACGCAACCCTTCCGGCATAAATATTCGGTTTCATATCAAGTCCGCCCGGTCCCGCCGCGACTCCCGGTAAAACCGCTCCGAACGAAGTGTCAATATCGGAAAACGGAATTTTCAACGTCCGTTTTTCGCCGGGATTCAGCGTCACGGTATTATACACGCTCCGCTTCACTTTTCCATCCGGCGATTCGGTATAGATGCGTCCATGCACATCCACCTGACCGTGAACATCCAGATTTTCCACATCCGCAAGCAGCAGATTCCATTTTGAATAATCCCAGAATTTCTGTTTTTCCGGACGGAGCGCAAACCCGGGCCATAAATCCGTACCGGACAAAACCGCCTCGAACGCCTCACCGTTCTGCCGGACAACAACCCCTTTTCCGCCCCACCGTTCCGGCACCGTCCCTTGAAGCGTCATAGGATATTCCGCCGCGACTCCGGCGGGATTTGCAAACAGTCTGAGTTCCGCCGCCGAACCGGACGTGACCAGAGCCGCGACCGCCAAAGAGAACATTTTTTGCCATCGGAATTCCACATTTCACCTCATTTCATTATTATTTTCATGTTGATTCCCGGACAACCAGATCCGGAATGATCCGTTCATATTCACCCTGTACTGCGTGATCCTCCAGCTTCCGCAGCAGCAGAGCGACAACCGCCTTTGCCTGCCGGCGGACATTGTCGTCAACGCTCGTCAGCGGCGGCTGCGTACAATAAGTGTAATCGCTGTTATTATATCCGACCACCCTCACATCTTCCGGAACGCGCAACCCGGCGGCATGAAGCCGGTTCAGCAGAGCCGCCGCATAAAGATCGTTGGAAGCCGTCACCGCGTCGATCTTTCCCGGTATGATGTACTCCCGGACAACCCGTTCCGCATCCGCCATCGTTTCCGGTCCCGTAAAATGCGGTTCAATTTCAATGAGAAAGGTGTCTTCCACGGAAAAACCGAGCTCCGCCATCGCCTGCAAATACCCGTCGCGACGCTCGACGGAAGTGCGGTACGGCACATTGCCGCGAAACTGTGCGATCCGTCTGGCTCCCCGTTCATACAAATGCCGGACAACGTTCCGTATCGCCGCTTTCCGGTCCACATGAATATACGCCGAACCGGGCAGACAGGGATTATCCACAAAAACGGTGTTTCCCAACACCCCGGCAAACGCCTGCTGAAACTCCGGGGAATCTTCCAGATAGTCGCTGGGCATACAGATCACACCATCCACTCCATGCTGCATGAAAATATCATACTGCTCCCGCTGCAGCCGGACCTCTTTTTTAAATTCGCCGATCATGCAGCGATAACCGTATTCCGCGGCCTCCCGTTCGATCTCTCCGAGCATCTGAAACAACGGTCCGGACGCGTTTTTCTCAATCAGAATCCCGATCACCTTGCTTGCACGTCCGGCGAGCCGCTGAGCATTATAATTCGGGCGGTAATTCATTTCCGCCGCGGCCATGCGGATTTTTTCCCGTGTCTTTTCGCTGACGCGGATATTGCCCTTGTTTCCGGAAATCACCTTTGCCGCCGTCGCCACGGAAACTCCTGCTTTTTTCGCAACCTCGCTCAATGTCACTCTCATTCCGACGCCTCCGATCTGATTTTAATCATGATTCAGCGGTGAATCATATTTAAATTATACACCAAAAGCTGATTTTTGTCAATAGGCATTTTGAAAAAATCCGTTTTTTCCCGATTTTACTCCATAAAAGTTTCCTGACTGCCAGTATCCTCTGCAAATTTCCTGTATTCGTCGCAAGGGATACTCTTTCAACCATATACCGAAAGAATTCTATCTGCTCCGCTCCGTCCCACCTGTCTCTGCACATTGCTTCTCCTGTTATGTCAAACGGCAATGTGCGGTACATTTCAAAGACCGGGCGTTTCTGCACAATGCGTACCCGGCAGATTGAATTCCGTAAAAATATTCGCACAAAGTTCTACTTGCAAACGAAAAAAAATTCTGCTTGCAAAAGAGATATCGGAACGTTATATTGCAAAAGCAATAATTATTCCATTCTGCCATTTGCCGAATTGCGATTTCCGCCACAGGATGAATAATAATTTCAAGCATTGAAAAGGAGACGAATACACATGAAAAGAAATTTTCTGCAGGTTCTGATTCTTTTCGTTTTCTGTATAGCGCTGTATGGCGATGACTACCGGCTGTATCTGAATCGGACGGATGCACTGATCCGGTTGCGCTCGGAATGGGATTCCGGAAAATACGATTCGCTGGAAATCTGCTGCGATGGCAGTCATATCCGGATTCCCGACCTGCCGGATCTGGGATATCGAAGCATTTCCGTCGATCAGATTTGCAATACACCGCTTTCGGCGGTCGATCTTGCACCGCTCCAGAAGTTTCATCTGGACAGCTTCGCCTTTTCGCGCGGAAAAGTGAAAAATCTCAGGCTTCTGCCCGCCGACCGGCTGAGAACGATCTCCGGAAACTACTGGGGCGAACTTGATGCAGAGGAATTGAACGGCAGAAACTTCCCGGAACTGGAAACCCTGAACATCAACATCCTGCACGGGAAAGAACTGGATCTGCGCGGGATCCCCAATCTGAACAGACTTGTCATCTGCAACGCACCGGAACTGGAACGGCTTCTGCTCTCTCCCGATGCTCCGGTCAGCTCGCTGCAGCTGTCCGCGCCACGCCTGCGCGAGTTCCCGGTCTTTCGTCATGAATCACTGAAAAGCCTCACCTTTGACACCGGTAGAGGTTTTGCGTACGAAACCGCAGCCCCCCGGAAGTTGAGCCGCCCGCGCCCCGGCGGAATCTGGAATTTTGAACGGCTGGCGTGCCTGCGCTTCCCCAATCTTGAGACACTTCGTCTGAGCGGAATCGGCGGAAAAACGCTCCGGCTTCCGGAAGCGCCCCGGTTGAAGAAACTGTCCCTGAGCAATCTGGAACTTGAAAATCTCGACGGGCTGGAGAGCATTTCCATACGAGAACTGGAATTGCGCCGTTTGCCGCGTCTTTCCGATTTCTCCGCTCTCACCGGTTCTTCGATTCAGGAGTTGACGCTGGACAATCTTCCCGCGACGCGCTGGGGACTGCCGGACGGGCTGCCGCCGCAGGCAACGGTTTACTGCACACCGGAATTTTTGGAAACCCCGATGGTGATCTGGACTTTCTACATCACCGGACTCATTCTGACCGGAGGTTGGGTCGCCGTTTATCAGTTTTTCATCCGGAAGAGAAAGCGGAAGGAGGAACGCTGAATGGAAGTCTATCTGCTCTGTTCCGTTGTTTTTTCAGTTGGGATGGCGGCATTTGTCATTTTGGCACTGATTCGTCCGTCGTGGTTGGATTTCGGTGAACTTGCCTTGCTGGGCAGTATCTGGCCTTTGAGCGTGAGTTACGGCTCTTCCGGCGTGGAGCTTCTGCTGCCTCTGTTTCTGACTGTCACGCTGATTGAGCTGATCGGATATTTCAGGATCCGGAAAAGACCGGAGATTCCGTTGTTTTTCCGCAACAAGCGTTTCTGGAAAGCAATCTGTCTTCCGGTTGCGGGAATGGTATTCATCGTCTGTGCATTTCTGCATGCATCGTGGGCATCATGCTGATGTATGGCTTCGATTTGCTCCGTCCGTCAGTGATATGACGCATTACCGTATTTGAGGAAGCGTAATTTTTGGAAAAACTGATTTTGCTGGAAGAAATCAAAATTCAGCGATCCAGTTATAAAAAGAATGAACCGATCCGGATTATATTCCAGAAAAAATTCCGGATTTTTTTCTTTTTCCTATTGACAATTTTCAAAAATGTATTATAATTTAGTCAAGTGATATAACATAAATATACTCAAAGGTAATGAATCATGTTGGTACGGAAAGTGGAAGACGAGCTTCTGCAGCGGCTGAAAACAGGGAAATATGCTGCCGGCGAAAAATTGCCGTCAATCCGGGAAATGTGCGCGGAATTCAACTGCAGTTATGTAATCGCATTCCGGGCGGTGCAGTCGTTGAAAAACGCCGGCTGTCTGGAGACTTTCAAAGGAAGCGGAACGTTCGTCGCACGCGATGTGCAGAAACGGCTGGATAAAAAACTGCTTGCCTATATTTTCGACAAACCCGGCAACACCCGGCTCGATCAGCAAGATGCTCTCCGCTACACCTGCTTCCAACGTACCGTCCGCAAAGCCGGATACATTGATCTCGCACTGCAGGAGGATGAACTGCTCCCCACGCACGATCTCGACAATCTGGCGGGCGCGCTGATTACTCTGCGCACGCCGCTGATGGAGCAGCTGACCGCGCGGAAAATTCCCTGCGTCTTCATCACAAGCCTCGGCAACAACTGCGGACTACCGTCCGTAACACCGGATTTTTACCAGGGGAGCCTGGACGTAATGCATCATCTGATTCGCAACGGCTACCGCAGGACCGGAGTGATCACGATCGACTCCACAGAATTCAACCAGGCCAGTTTCGTCCCCCGAATTCAGGCTTATTATGATGCGATGAAAGAGGCCGGACTCCAGGCATTCCCACCGTTGGAATGGCACATCAGAAAACCGGAAACACGATGGAAACTCCGGGAGATCATGGAGTCACAGCAGCCCCCGGACTCTTTTTTCGTTCCCAATGATAAGCTGGCTGTCGAAGTGATTCAGGAATTATCCAAACTGGGATTCCGCGTCCCGGAAGACATCGGGGTCGCCGGACTGGAAAATCTGGAATTTCTCTATGGTTCAACCGTACCGCTGACCACGGCCACCTTCGACCACAAAGTTCTGGTTGAAGAAGCCTGTACCCTGCTCCTGAAAATGATCGACCGCCCGTCGGAGCCTCCCGCCTCCGTAAAAGTACCGATGACTTTCATTCAACGCAAATCAAGCGGCGGAACTTCCGTCCGTTCCACAAAAATATAGAAGAAAGGAGCTCAAATGGGTTTTCATGTCTGCACTCCGGAATATTGGGTGAAGAAAAAACAATCGCTCCCGGCGGAACTCGTAAGGGGGCTGATTCGGGAAGCGGAATCCTATCTGCCGCTGGAACCGCTGGCGGTCACGCAAAAAAAGAAAAAACCGCTGTTCGGCGATGTTCACGACTACTCCAGTATCCCCAAGTATTCGTTCCCCGATCCCAGAAACCCAGACGGACCGTGGATTTACCGCGACGGCTGTATCAATCCGGATTTTGAAGTTTGCGATATCGTCCGCTGGATGGCTTTCTGCCGGCGTGTAACGGTACTGGTCGCAGCAGGAAATCTTTCCGGCGACACCCGCTTTTCGGAACGGGCGGGAACACTGCTCAAGACCTGGTTTCTGGAACCGGAGACCTATATGCGGCCTCATCTCAATTATGCACAACGGACACCCGGCAATGAAGAAGGCGGCGGCATCATAGACTTCCACCCTCTCTGTCAGTTGATCGAAGCGGTCGCTTCTCTTCCGGAAAACAGGGAATGGACCGCCGGAAATGCGGAGGCTTTCCGTTCCTGGCTCAAAGACTACCTGCTTTGGATTTTAAGTACTCCGTTTGTCCAAAGAGAAGCCTCCTGGAATAATAACCACGGCAACTGGCACGATGCACAGGTAACAGCAATATGTGCATTTCTGAATCTGGAAGGACTCGCCTGCAAAGTAATCCGGGAAAATACTTTGCCGCGCATGAAAAACCAGATCACATTCCTTGGGGAACAGCCGTTTGAGTTCGTCCGGACCCTTTCTCTCAGCTACAGCTGTTTCAATCTGCTTTCGCTGATGCGGATCAACGCTTACGCCAGACAATGGGGCATCCATCTTTGGGACGAAGGAATCAAGTGCGCATTCCATTACCTTGCACCGTATCTCTGCAAAAAGCAGAAATGGCCCTTCCGGCAGATCGCAGCCAGCGACGAAACAGAATTCATTCAGCTCTGTTCGATGGTAAATGATCTGGAGGAAACATACGACGTATTGACGGACTATCCCGGTGCACATGCGGCAGATCTGCTGTTCTGCATCCCGTCCGGACATTGACGGTAAAAGCAAGGTATGCAAAAACCGCAAAAAGAAAGAGGTTCAATCATGAAAACAACGCACGGTCCATCCTTCCGGACACAGCATTTTCCATACTTCAAAAACAAAATATTATATTTCACCCTTACAGAACTTCTCATTGTTATTGCTATTATAGCAATTCTTGCCGGTATTCTGCTTCCGGCTCTGAACAGAGGACGCGACAAAGCACGGGCGATCTCCTGTGTCAGCAATCTCAAACAAATCGGTACCGGTGCGTTAGCGTATGCTGCGGATTACGACGACTGGTGGCCTCCGGCAACACTGAGTGCCTGGGGTTCCGCCCCGATGAATTACGAGCTCAACTGGATCACCCGGATACACCCGTATGCGACCGGACGCGATTTTGAACTGGCTAAAAACACAGAAAAATCCATCTTCATCTGCCCCGGAGGGAAACCGGAAGATCTGTTCCGGCATGATGGTTCCAATTCCAACCAGGGGTATCCCGTTACCAATCTTACCTGGAATCTGCGTTACGGCGGCTACAAGGACAATAGTACGGGAATGTACAAATATTCTTTCAAAAAATTAAGCAGGTGCCGCCGCCCCTCCGGAGCCGGGACCTGCTGGGATGTCTCCAACATCAATCATTCAAACAATAGCGTCTTCAAAGACACAAACAATGCCCGCCATTATCATAACGTGACAGTTTCAGCGGAATGGCTGGCAGCCCGTCATCTCAACCGCGATAATCTGCTTTTTGTCGACTCTCATGTCGAAACGCTTAACTTTCTGCATTTCAGTGATAAAAAATTTCGGGAAATATTTATTCCGGACGGCTCCGGCATGTATTGGGAATAAAACAAAAAAAACAAGGAAAAAGAAAATGACGCATTATAGATTATTACTGATGCTTCTAGGCATAAGCATCAGTGTTTCGGCATTGCCGTTCAACGGCTCGTTCGAACTCGGAACGGATGGATTCGCTCTGATCCGCCACTTGCGAACCGATACGAATCCCGGTCTTGATTTCATCCCGCTCAAACTTTATCCAGGAGCCCCCGGACACGGCAAGAACTCGCTGAAGCTGGAGAATCCTTACAAAGAAAACTATAACATTTTTTCCAAAGAATTCCTGCTTCAGGCGGATACGGTTTATCATTTTGAAGGAAAAATCAGAAGTGCAGCAGCCGGAGAAAAGGTCTATTTGGGAATCTTCAAGGTCGATCCGCAATGGTCTGCGGAAAGCATTGTGGTAAATACCGGAGTCGGATGGAAAAAATTCACAAAAAAGTTCAAAACACAAAAAGCCGGATACTATCACCTCCTGATCCGTCCCGGCAGACATGACGAGGCAGGTTCCAACACACTATGGTTCGACGGGTTGAAAATTACCGGCTCTGCGGCAAAATCGGAAACGGTCGAAGCAGCAGCCGTTCCAAATAGCCATCTCTACACCCTGGGAACGGAAAAAGAGGTCGGACTTATCCTGAAAGTTTTCAATCCGACCGGCAAAGATTATAAGGAAACAGTTACCGTCCGCGGAATCGACGAATACAGCAGAAAAACTCTTTTCCTCCGAGAAATCGCGGTTAATCTTCCGCCCGGAAAAACGATGGAGTACCCTTTCCGGACAGCGCCGGAACGCTTCGGAGCCGTAAGAGTTGTGACCACGGGAAAAAACCTGATCGCGCATGACGGTTTCTACTCGGTGATCGGTCTCTATGAGGCCAAGCCCGTGGATATTACCAAAGACTACACCGTCAGCTTCAACGGGGGGCTCTATTTCCGGCAGTACCCCCAAACGAAATATCCTTCGTACCAGTGCTTCAATGCACCGTTCGGCAAACACATTGAACTGTTGAGCAAAAGTGGATGCCGGATTCTGCGCGATCACGACGGCGGAGTCCGCGGTGTGGACTGGCCTGCCGTTGAATGGGAAAAAGGAACGTTCAATTTCACCCATCTCGACCGCCAGCTGGAACTGTACGCAAAGAACAACATCACTCTGTTTCCGGTCTTAGGGAACTGCTTCATCGAAAACGACATCCGCTCCCGCTGGCAAAACCAGAGCCTGCCCCCGTGGGCAATGCCGCTCGCGGAACGCGTGAAAAACAATCCGCCCAACTGCCGGAAACCTTTCCATGGACGTATTCTGCTTCCTCCAGAAGATGCATTTGAAAATTATATCCACAAGACGGTAAAGCATATCAACGGACGGGTTCCCGTCTATGAAATCACCAACGAGCCGAATCTGTATCTCTCCCCCGAAGCATACATAAAATATCTGAAAATCGCCGAACGGGCAATCCGCAGTGCTCAACCGGATGCCCAAATCACCGGATTCTGTCTGACCAGCGATTTCAATGCAGCTGCACGTCCGTGGATGGATCAGTGCATCAAGCTCGGCGGTCTCCAATATGTCGATGCAGCAAGCTTTCATCCTTACGGCGGACGCGAGCTCGGAGCCATTTATCCGGCGGACAAATACATTGCCGATCTCCGGAAAAATCTGGCTCCCCACCGTCCCCTCCCCTTGTGGAACACCGAGCTTTATTACCTGATCGACCACAACGCCAAGCACGACACCTATGAGGAAATTCTCTGTCAGCCGCATCATGTGGCATGGCGCTTTCTCGTCGACCTCGGTGAAGGTGCGGTACAATCTATTGCCATACCCGGAGAATATTTATGGAAACGAATGCTTACACCGAACATGATCAATTCGAAGAATTTTCAGGAACTGATCCCTTCGGAAAATTTCGTCGCCTACAATGCTTTGGCAAGATTTTTTGAAGGAGCAAAAGTCCTTGATAAATTCCGTTATCCTCACGGAGGAATCTGCTATGTCTATAAAAAAGACGGCAGAGCGGTTGCCGCGATCTGGAACTATCTCAAGGTCAAAGGGCTTTCCGCCGACCTCTCCGGCTTTGAAGTATATGATATTTTCGGCAATCCGCTTCCTCCCGGTCGAAAGGAGCTTGGAGATGCTCCATTCTATCTGAAACCCGGCAAACTCGGCGACAGGGAATTCCGGGCAAGGCTGAAAGCTCTGGCGCCCAGGTTGGAACAGCCGATCTTCTGCGCACCGGTCGCTCGCCGTATCGGTAATCTCCTCCTGATTACCTTATACAATACAACCGGCAAACCACAAAGCGGCATTGTCGGTCTGTCCGGTTCTCCTGCGGCAGAGAAACCGGTCCGTTTCACTCTTTCTCCCGGAGGAATAACCGCTGTACGCCTGCCGCTCATCACAGACAAAACCCGTCCTGACAAGGCAGCCATTCAAATTGCGGCAAACGGCCGGACCATTTCCGTTCCGGTCACCGTCATCAATAACCGCGAACTTGTAAACGCAAAGGAATTTCAAATGAAAAACGCCAGAGGCTCCATTCATTTTGACGGGGAAAAGATTCGCCTCCAGATGAATGTAGCCGATGCTGACAGACCGGGAACGCCCGAAAATGCAAAACCGTGGGAAACCGATTCGGTTGAATTGTTTTTCGATCCGGCGCCGGAAATTACCCCGATGCGTCATCCGCAGAACTACACAAATGGAAATTTCCGGCTGTTCATAACCCCTTATGCGAAGCAACAGTTCTCATCGCTCGGTCCTTTTGCCGACAGCAAAGCAGAACTTGACGTGAAACATTCCAGTACCGGTTACAGTTTCGATCTAACCTTTCCCCTGCGAACCGGCGATTATCTCGGTTTCGACATAAAAATCAACAATTACTCCTGCGGGAAAAAACAGGAAGAAAACACTCTTTCGGGAAAACCGGAACTGTACCGGAACCGCTGCAACTTCACCATTGTAAAAAAGGAAACAAAATAAAATGAAAATCAAAAATTCAATCATTGCCAGTATCGCATCCATTCTTTGCATATCCGCGGAGGGGGTGGAACTGGAGCTCCAACCCAAATCCTCCTGGCAGGCGGTCACGCCCGGAGAATTTTCCGTACGATATTCAGGCAAGGGCTGGCCGTGGCTTGCAGGCAAATCCCCAAAGACAGAAACCGGCATCTTCTACCGGCTCTCGTGGGAGGGAAAGTCCGAAGACGGAATTCCGCGTACATTCGTGTTGATTGACTACAAAGGAGAAAAAAACAAAAAACTTTATCTGGACTGGAACCCGACAGAGCACTATCAAAAGTACATCCAGTATTTCCCTGGCGAAACAGGCTCCGAACCGACAGTCTGCTTCAGCATGAATCCGGGGCCCACCGGCAAAGTTTCCGTCAAAAATATCAAACTTGAAGCTCTCACGCCTTCCGAAACAGAAAAAAATCTGTTGCCGGACGGCGATTTTGAATCCGGAAACATCGCACCCGTCAGTTTTTCCAGAATAAACGAATCTCCTTTCAAAGAATTGAAAATCGTGCAGAGTCCGGCATTTTTATCCGGCAGAAAAAGTCTGGAACTTTCTCCGGAGACCGACGGGAAATTTGGAATTGCCAGTATCTATCTTCCAATCCGCCCCGGCAAAAAGGTTGAACTCCGTTTCTGGGCAAAAGCGGACTCACCCGCCGCTCTGCGCGCTATCATCAACTTTACCGCCCGCATCAACAAGGGAGGAAAGCACCTTTACGCCTCCGCTGATTTCAAACTCGGCGAACAGTGGCGGGAATTCCGCTTTCTGTTCGATGTCCCCACCGATACCGCCATGTACCCGGCTCTTTTGGAGAGAATGGCGAAGCTGCAGTTTTCTCTCCCCCAGCATCAGCGAAATACGATCTGGTTGGACAATATCGAATTTCTCGCAGGGAAATGAAACTTCCGGTTATCGCACGGCATACCAAAACATTCTTCCTCCGTTTTCCCGCCTATCCGGCAGAAAACGGAGATAATGTTAGATTGCGTCATCCATAGATATGTGCTGTATTATGCAAGCATCAGACAAGGAGGCTGCAAAATACGGCAACGCCATGCGGACGGCATGATATATCAGATGAATTTACTGAGATGAGCGGGAAAATACGCAGTACCATTTCAGGGACGGTCAAAGGTTCAATGCAGATACTCTTGTGGAATCGCAACGGGATATGCGAAAAATACAGTGTCTTTTCCTGCCGCACTGCAAATCAGAAGCATTTCAGCTTAAATATTGAATAATTGACAATACTATCAAACTATGAAAAGATAAAAAATCCATATCCGGAGTAGATCTGCCAAACATTTCCGGAAAAAAATCATTACCCCTCTTGAAATATTTCTATATGGTAATATATTATATAGAAAGTTATCACCACGAATCAAACAGAGGACGCGTATGGCAGACAAAAAAATAGGTATGCAGATCACCCTGATCAAGCAGCATCTTGCCCGTTTACTGGATAAAATGCTGACCGATCAGGGCATTCATGAATTCAACGGTCCGCAGGGGCGTATTTTGTATGTTCTGTGGAATCACGATCTTATCTCCATTCAGGAACTGGCAAAAGAAACCGGTCTGGCCAACACCACGCTGACCAGTATGCTGGACCGCATGGAACAGAAACAGCTGATTCGGCGGACGGCGGACTCCAATGACCGCCGGAAGTATCTGATCGCCTTGACCCCGAAGGCGCGTTCTCTGGAAAAGAAATATCGGGCGGTAACCGATCAGATGACGGAATTGACCTATCAGGGATTCTCCGTCAGCGAAATCACGCAGTTGGAGGAGCTCCTGGAACGGGTGCTAGATAACGTCCGCAACGCGGAGATGAATCAGAAAAAATAGTCCCGGAGCAGCAGATAGTCCTGCTCTCAAATAATACAAACAACCAATCAACAGGAGACAGAAAATGAACAAGAACGAACTCGTTGAAACCGTAAAGGAGATGATTGCCGCCCCATCCTGCTGTCAGGAACTCAAAGACGCCGGACGGAGTTACCTGAATGCACTCGGAACCGATGCGGAAAAGACTGCGGCAGCCGCACTGCTGCAGGAGATCAGGGAAGATGTCTGCACACTTGACCAGACCATTCCTTTCTTCGAATCGGAGCTCGGCACACAGATTTTTGGAGCGGAGCGTGCCAGAGCCATGGCGGCGCACGCCCGGGAAATCAAAGCCGGGGGCGCCAAATGGTGCGATTGCCCTGCCTGTGCGGCAGGAGTGAAAATCCTTGAAAACTCTTCCGTTTTGGTTTAATCTTTTGCCGGCGGAGATTTTAAGCGGAATTGTCTCTACCTCGCGATGCTCATGATCGTGGCACTCCCACAGCAGATGCACACGAGGAGACAAACACAAGCAGGAATCCGGTAAACGGTTCCGTCTCCCGGACAGTTCTTTATTCATGATGTCCACGGGGACGGAGCCCGCCATCCGCCGAGAGCTCCGGGGAGAATCTTTCCCGGAATTCCGAAGGGCTCATTCCTTTGGAGCGCTTGATGAAGCGGGTGAAAGTCGGGCGGTCCCGAAAACCGCACTGTTTCGCCACGGATTCAATCGGCAGATCACTTCCGGACAGCAGGGCGACCGCACGCGCCAGTTTTTCGCTCAAAATGAAACGTCCCGGGGAAATGTGCGCGGTTTTCCGGAACAGGCGTGACAGCGTGGCACGGGAGACGGAAAAACGTTCGCACAATGTCTCCAGTCCGAAATCCGGATCGGAAATGCTGCTCCGAATCAGCGCCAGACATTTCGGCACCAGCCGTTCCATGGAATACAGGGAATCATCCGTCTTCGCCATGGATGCCAGAATTTCCATGACAAGGCACGTTTTACGGCGAACCATCTCCGGCGAGACCTCGGACATGATCGTATCCAGTTCCGCGAAAAGGTGCTCCGGGTACTCCGGCACCGTCCGGATTCTCGGATAACGGAATGAAAGCATGACGCTCTCCGCAAGAGGACCGTCGATCACCAGCCAGCGGAGACGGCACGAGCCGGAAACCGTCGTCCCCTGCCGCTCCTCGCCATAAAGAGTGTACCAGACCGTATTCTTTCCAACCAGGCATTTTTTGTCAAGAATCAACGTCTCATACGTTCCGGAAAGCAGCCAGCTTATCCGCACGAATTGATTCAAAATACCTCCAATCTGTTCACCTTCGCCTCTTTCATAGGTACTGATTCCCGTACTGAGCGGATAGAACGGAAGGGGAATTGCAGGCGGTTTATTCTCACCGATCCGTGCGGTAAAAAAATCTTTTCCGTCCGTTTTTTCATTTGCCATAACATTCTCCTTATTGATACAAAAAACATCTTGTCATTTTTCAGGAAATATAGTATAATATAACCGGAATACAAAGTTCCAAATTAAAAAAATTAAAAAAAGGAGCACTGCCGTTTTATGAAAAAGTATCCAATTAAAAAAAATGAAAAAAGGAGCACCGTCGTTTTTATGAAAAAGATCCCGTTTACCATGCTGGAACTCCTCATCGTAATTGCAATCATTGTAATTCTTGCAGGACTTCTTCTTCCCGCACTGAACGCCGCACGGGAAAAGGCAACGATTTCACAATGTACCAACGGACTGAAACAGATGGGAATCGCTCTTCACACCTACGGTTCGGATTCCGATGACTATATTTATGCGCGTTCCGGTGACACCGGCTCCTATGCGAAAATGATGATTGAGATGAAATATGTGAAAACAAGTGACAAAGATCTGTTTTTCTGCCCGAAAGAAGACAACTGGAACGGAAATCTCTGGGGGAAAATCTCCGGGAATTTCGTTCGCGGAGTCGGACTTTACGCTGTCGATGGAACGGGTTATACCAACCTTACCGTTTCCATGTCATCGGACCCCAATGTATGGGATGAAATCGCATGGAATCTCCGCAAATTCAAGCAGGCGTCCCAATGCATGATGCTTGCGGATTCCAAAGTACAGGGAACTCTGCAGGGACGCGCCAATCTCTGCTTGAACTGGAACGGTTCCTCCACCTGGCAAAGCCATGTCTGGGCGATTCATCACCCGCAGCGCATCAACATCCTGAAGGGCGACGGCAGTGCCGGGCTTTCAAGTTTGCTATGGTTGAAAAACATTGTAAAAGCCTTTCCCTGGGGCGGAGGAAATTTTTATTACGGAACCGATGGCTTCACCTGGTTTTAAATAAAAAGAAAGCAAACGGAAAGAAAAACGATAATGAACAGAAATTTATGTCTCGCCGGCTTGTCCTTCCTGCTGGCATGTGCAGCCGGATTCGCCGCCGAACAGAAAGCGGACTGCACGGCTCTGCACAGCGAAGCGAATCTTCTGATTCACTCCAACAACAGACTGCTGCATCTTAAGCCAAATAACCGGAATGGTTCCGTGGCAAAAAACGGAACGGAAGTGAATGCCGAGTTCAATGGCAACGGAGAAGTCCGTGCCTGGCTTCCGTTGCGGAAAGAATGGAACCTCCTGCTGGTTGAACTGGAAATGCGCACGGAAGACGTTGTACGGGGCAAGGAATCCTGGCAGGACGCCGGACTGGCGTTCTGGTTTCTCAAGCCGGACGGCAAACGCGCCGGCGACTGGCCTCGGACAATCCGGAAAACAGGAACTTCCGACTGGCAGTCTTTCCGTCAAATCTACCGGGTCCCTGCGGATGCCTCCGCTCTTACTTTTGCAGTAGGCAACTGGGGTAATAAAGGAAAAGCCTCTTTCCGTAAACTCAAAGTGACTCCTCTTTCCTCAAAAGAAATGCCTCCCGTTGAGCCTTTTGACACGAAACGACTCTGGAATTTCGACGATGCGGAACGCACCGTCACAGCGACACGCGAACGGATCTGTCTCAACGGCATTTGGCAGTTCCAGCCAGCCGTCAAAAACGGGAGTTCCCTGCCGGCGGAATTCAAATATTACTTCAAGGTTCCCGGCATCTGGCCCGGATTCGACGGCTGGGGACAAGCCGGCAGTTTCCAACGCATCTACAATCCCGACGGAACGGACTCCAAACTGGACGGCAAAACCGTCAACCGCGCATGGTACCGCCGGAGCATCTCCATTCCGGCACACTGGAACGATCGAAAAATTCTTCTGGAACTGTCGTATCTCCAGATATTCGCGCAGGTCTTTATCGACGGAAAAGAAACAGGCTCCATCGCTTTTCCCGGAGGAGCGCTTGATCTCACAGGATCAATCCGTCCGGGTAAAACACACGACCTCGTCATTCTGCTCACAGCTCAACCGGAAGGTCTGAAGGAGGTCTCGTACAGCGACATCAACCGGATGCACATCAAAGACAAGAAAGTTACCCGCCGCGGCATCAACGGCGATGTCTGGCTGCGCGCGGAACCGTCGGGTGCCCGGATCAGCGATATGCATGTCATTACCTCCACTTCGAACGGTACGATCACTTTCGATACGGGCTTCCTCGGCAGACTCCCGGAAGGGTGTTCTCTGGAAGTGCGCATCTCCAACGGAGGCAGGGAAATAAAACGCTTCCATTCCGGAACGGTGACGGAGCACCGGCGCCGGTTCCGCTTCACGGAAAAATGGATCGCGCCGGAACTGTGGGATCCGGAACATCCGCAGAATCTCTATACCGCGTCTGTATCGCTCAAAGACGCCTCAGGCAAGATAATCGACACGCTCTATCCCGAAGAATTCGGGTTCCGTGAATTTTCCATTTCAGGACGGAATTTTCTGCTGAACGGAAAAGTCATCCGACTGCAGATCACGCCGTCACTCTTCCCCTGGTATGGTGCGGGGCCGAACATTCCGGAGAATTTCAGGCACAACGCGGAACTCATGCGCCGCTGCGGACTCAATTTCTGCTATGCGCTCAACTATAACTTTTCTCCGGGTGACGTCTGTTATCAGGATGCGTTTTACAAAGAATATTCCAGAAACGGCATTCTGACCGCACTGACTTTGCCGAATCCCGTACTTTACAATTTCGATACGCCGGAAGAGGTCAAAGCATACACAGCCTGTACGGAATATCTGATCCGCCGTTTCCAGAACGTTCCGGGAGTCGTCATGTACGCATCAACCCACAACTCCTCCGGATGGGGAGATTCGGACAACCCGGTCCGACTCGGCAGCGGCATTCCGGGAACTTACGCATGGAACCCGCAAAACAATATCACCGCACAAAAAGCGGACAGGATCGTCAACAGCCTTGACCCTGCGCGCCCGCACTACCGCCATTCGTCCGGCATTTCCGGCAGCCCGCTCATTACGCTCAACTGCTATCTTAACTGGATGCCGCTTCAGGAACGGCGTGATTATCTTGAATTATGGTCGAAGCAAAGCCATCTGCCGCTGGTATTCGTGGAATACGGCATTCCGCACCTGCCTTCCTGGACCAGTTACCGCGGGCCGGGCTTCATCTGGTCCGGACCGCAGGTTATGTCCGTCTGGCTGAATGAATATCTCGCCCAGTATCTCGGTGAAAAGGCCTACTCCATCGACGGCGTCCAGAAAATCTTTCTGGACAGCCAGGCACAGACGTTCGGCGGCAAAAAGGTGCCTGTCAGCCGCTATACCTGGATGATGAAAAGTCCCGCCGTGGCAGGAGTTCAGGCAATGATGCTCCGGGAAACGATCCCCAGCTTCCGCGGACACGGGCTTTCCGGAATGGCATTCTGGGATCATTATCAGTTCTGGGAGGGTGGAAGCGGAATTACTGTTCTGAATGACGGACGGTTCCGCAATCTGAAACGCACCGGAATCTCGCCGGACTATATCCTTCACGGTCCGCTCGACTTCGGCTCTCAGGAAACAACAGTCGGCAAGGCGGTCCAGGAAGCGAACCGTCCGCTGCTGGGGCTCATCGCCGGAAAACCGGGTGACTTCACGGGACGCAACTCTTATTTTCTGAGAGGGGAAACCATACGGAAAACCCTGATGCTTCTCAACGATACGCTTCACCGGGAAACAATTCAATATACATGCACGGTTTCCGGCCTGAATCTGAAAAAGGAAGGAACCGAAACGCTGGAACCGGGAGAACGGAAATTTGTCCGGATCGACTTTCCGGTTCCGCCGGATGCCCCGGACGCGTTGGAACTGAAAGCCCGTTTCGTCTACTCCAACGGCCAAACGGAAGACACATTCCGCTTCACCATCGGCAACAGACGCACAGCAAAGCTGAAATCCCCCCTCTACTGTTTCGATCCGGAGGGCGGAGCGCGGAAACTGTTGGCGGAACTCAGCCTGCCGATCCGCAGCGGAACTCCCGCGACCGGGTCGATTCTGATTATCGGACGGAACGCTCTCGAAAAATCCCCATACAACCTTGGTAAACTCGCGGCATCCGGCGTCAAACTGCTGATACTGGAACAGACACACTCCGTGCTTTGGAACCGGCTCGGAATCCGCAGCACCGAATACGGATTGCGCAAACTCTTTCCGATTGTTCCGGAGTTCAGCGGTAAACCGCTCTCCGACTGGCGCGGGGCAAGCACGCTGAAAGCTCCCTATGACCGCCGCAGGGAATGGGTCGGAATTCCCATCTGGGGCAATATTCAGGCGGGATACCGTGGCGCGGTATCCACGGTCGTCCCGGAAAAGCCCTGCATCGGCGACTGGATGCCGCTGGTCCACGGAGGGTTCAACCTCTCCTATGCGCCCTTGCTGGAATTCAAGGAGGGGAATATCCGCATTCTTTTCTCCCAGCTTGATCTTTCAAACCGCACGGAGCATTCACCGGAAGCGCTTGAGCTCCTCGCTTCCGCACTGGAGTATCTGGAGCGGAGCCCCGCAAAGCAGGAGCGCCGTACCTTCTATTCCGGCGGCGCCGAAGGACGGAATGTGCTCGATACGCTGAAAATCAAATATGAAACGAACGGGAAATACGGAGCGGACGACCTTCTCATTATCGCGCCGGGATTCTCGCCGGAAGGATGCCGCGAGGCGGTTGCCCGCGGAGCAAATCTCCTTGCGCTGGGACTCGATAAAGCGGCAATCGATAAACTCATTCCCGGCAAGAACGGAGCAGGCGTCTGGAAAAACACCTACTCTCACCCGGCGGGGAATCTGACGGAGAATCCGTTTTTCCGCGGAATTTCCAATGCCGACCTGTTCTGGAGGAAACCGCTCACCGGAACCTTTTTCGACGGTGGTTCCGGGCCTGCGCTCAAACATTTTTCTCTCGGCAAAGGAAATATGGTTTTCGTGCAGGTCGTTCCGTGGATGTTTGAAGAGAAAGAATTTCAGCTCCGCATTACCCGGCGCCGCAATTTCGCACTGATTTCCCGCATTGCCCACAACATGGGGGCAAAAGCGGAATCCGGGCTGCCCGACGCGCTCGCCACCTCGTCCCGGCTTATCCTCGACGACTGGTACGGCAAAGCCGATCCGGACAGAAAGGGATACCGTCTGTTTGGTTCAAAATTCGGTTCAGACTGGCGGAAAGTAAAAATCGCGGCGCCGTTTGATACCCCGCAAAACGGACTCGATGGGTATGACGGAGACTTTTTCTACCGCACGGTTTTCGATCTGCCGCAAATCCCGCAAAAAGGAATCGTGCTCGACCTCGGCGTCATCGACGATTTCTCCTGGGTCTGGCTGAACGGCAAATTCCTCGGAGAAGTGACCGATAAAACCAATCCTGCGGATTACTGGATGACGGCACGGAAATATACGCTCACTCCCCGGATGCTGAGGAAAAAGGGAAATACGCTCACCGTACTCTGCCGCGACCTGCGCGGAAACGGCGGGATTCTGGGAACTCCGCGCCTGATTTTCGGTTCCGCGGACTACAATCTCTATTCGGACGTCCCGGACAAACAGGACGATCCCTACCGCTATTTTCACTGGTGACCCATGCCCCCGCCGGACTCCCCCGATTCCGGCGGGGCTCTTCACCTCTATGCAGAAGACAGCAGATTGCAAACTCCCGGAGAACCGGTGAGAACGAAACGTTCCGCGGATTTGTCAAACTGGAGACGAAAAAAGCAAAATGAAATATGAGCGTTATGAAACAAAATCATTGCTGAAATGCGAATTTGCTGTATCATCCTGTAGTGCCCCCGTTTTCAAGGGCGGCATTACAAAGTCATACACATTACAACATCACAACCGTTGAAATTACAATAAATCAAATGTGATTCTTTGACTGTGCTCTGAAAGAACGGCAGGAAAACTCTTTTCCGAAAACCGGCGGTCAATCTCTCCTTCGGTTCTGCGCGAATCGGTCTCAGCATCTGGATTGACTTTTGTCCGGCACAGGGACGAACACCACTTTCACGCCCTGCGACTGTGCCGATTTGATGACAGCATGGTTTTCCGGATCGAAAGTTGTAATGAGGATATGAATCTTATTCCACGGCAGGGAACGGCAGAATCCTTTCTGTTTAAACTTGGAATGATCCGCAAGAATGATCCGCAGCGAGGATTTTTCAAGCATAAGGGCAATTTGTTCCGAACATTCGTCGGAAATATCAATCAGTCCGGTTTCATCCACTCCGTAAACGGAGGCGACTCCCGCATCGCATTCATAATTTTCGAGGGAACGGCGCAACGCGGGCCCTTCCAGATTTCCGGTCCGGAAATTGAATTCACCTCCGGTCAGAATGACCTGCGGTCCATCGCCGGTAGGGAAACGCATCCGCAGAATGCGGCACAGATCGGGAAGATTGGTGACGATGCGCCCCTGGGATAGATAGAGCCCCAGGTGCTCTGTCGTGGAACCGCCGTAAATCATAACGGAACGGCTGTCCCGGATGTATTTGACCGCTTCCCGTGCAATGCTTCTTTTTTCTTCCGTGTTCCATTCTTCCCTGAGTCCATAGGGAACGGACGGCACCCCCTGCTCAAGAAAGCGGATGCCTCCATGTGTCCGGAGTGCAAGCCCCGATGCGGCGAGTTCATTGAAGTTCCGGCGGATCGTGGCTTTGCTTGCATGGTAGCGTTCTTCTGCCTGGGCGGTTGAAAGAACGCGCAGATGCTGTAAATCATTCAATATTTGCTGAATCCGGTCTCTTTTCATGACATTGCTTTCCCAATGGGGAATACCATAGCATAAAAACGATCAATGTCAATGAGTGACTTTTATGAAAACGCTCATTAATAATGCTTTTTCTCTGAAAAACGATTGCCATACACTCTGAAATGATTGTTTTTATAACGCTTAAAGATATAGTATGCGCGAAAAATCATTTTTCAGAAAGGAAAAGAAATGAAAAAAATTCAGGTTTGCGGGCATCGCGGATTCCCGGAAAAATATCCGCAGAACACCTTGCCGTCGTTTGAAGCGGCTGTCCAGCTTGGCTGCGACCGTATTGAATATGATTTGCATTGGACGGCGGACCACCGCATTGTCGTATGTCATAATGCGTCGATTGACGAGACTTCGAACGGAGAGGGGGAAATTGCCTCCATGACATTCGAAGAACTGCGGAAATATGACTTTGGAAGCTGGAAGTCGGAACAGTTCGCAGGAACTCCGATTCCCGCATTCGAAGAAGTTCTGGAACTGACAAATGCGAAAAAACCCCACCTGTTTCATCTTGTTGAACTGAAAGTTGATTCTCTTCCGTTTGCCGAGACGGTCGCAGAGGAACTGCTGCGCCGCAATATGACGGGGCGCTTTACACTCGTGAGTTTTCATCTGGACCTGCTGAAGGAGATGAAGAGGAGGCATCCGGAAATTCTGATTCACGGCAATCCCGACTGCGCCTTGGAGACTTTCAACTATGAGGATTATCGCATGTTCGACTCCGTCGGACTCTGGCGCGACCGGGTCACACCGGAGGTTGTGCGCGGTTTTCACGCTGTTGGGACACAGGTGGACGCCTGGACCATTGACAATGAGGATGAGTTCCTGAAACAGCGGGAAAACGGCGTGGACAGCGTAACCAGCAATAATCCCGAATGTATTCTGAACTGTGCGGAACATATCCGGCAAGTCTGACGGCATTCATCCGTATTTCGAATCCGGTTCCGCTTCACGCGCTCCGGCATTCCATCCGCTGGAGGCGGAACCCGGACCTGAACAAAAAGAAGCATTGAATCATGCCTGACAGAACCGTTCTGACTTCGGTATTTTCCATTGGAATCAGGAGCGTTGCCGATATTGCCGGATTTTCTGCATTTCCCGGTCACTCTCCACGGATTACAGCAAACCGGAATATCCGAGAACAGCAGGGCGATACTTTGCGGAGCTGTTAAAAAGTTGACGTTCCCATGATGGAGCCGTTCATTTCCACGGAGAGCCGCAGTTCCTCCCGTATTTTTTCGTAAAAAATTGGCGGAGTTGGTTCTCCACAACTATACCTCCGGTGTACTCATACTCAACCCCTAAATATATGCGACCAATACAAGCGCAGATTCCAACGATTGCCGCTATTGCCAAGACCCATCCAAATTCCCGATACTTGAAAAAACAGAAAACAGCAGGGAAGACAAAAAAGTTCCATTGATAAATACCAGAAAAACACTCCACTCTGATTTCCAAAATAATCTATGTGAAAATACCAAGCAAAGTGACAATAAAAGCATTTACCACTACGACTAAGATAGAAAAATTAATCCGATTGGGATATAGACCTGCTTATTACATGCGGAGGATTCTATCATCTCCTCCTGTTTCTCACACAGCAGTGTCTGACAAACGCGTACAGAACACCTCTTCAGCATCTTCATGCCGAAAAGTTATATTGCATTTCGGGCAGTGACAGGTAATCACGACAAACGTTCTATTTTTCCGAATTATCATAATTCTTGCTGATTCCGATTCGGATCTATCCATACGCCAAATATAACTTTGATGAAAAATATATATTTGCAATCCTAAAATGCAAGAAAGAATCATTTTAAGGAGAAAAATATGAATTCTATTCGCTCCGGCCTCAACAGTTGTTGGCCGCTTCCATTTTTCGTATCATTCAACACCTATTCACAAACTTTGGTTCATAAAAGAACTGTTTTTTTTCATTGTCGAGAACTTTTCATATTCAAGGTAACTTCAAAAATTCCGCTTTCATCAGAAAGCCTCAGAACCCTTCGAATAGTTTGCACGTCAAGTTAAACAAAACAAATTTTGAGCGGAGGGGCCAAACGTCTTTCTCATTCAAAACACGGCTGCCAGGCTCCGCCTCCAGAAAACGCATGAAATCCAAAATACTACCCCGAAATGTAGCATCAATCTTCCGGACATGGATCCGGCACGCCGAGATACCGGAAATAGTCATGTCCCCAATCGCTCATCATGTTGACAATGGGAACCAGGGTTCTGCCCAGATCCGTCAGCGAATATTCCGTTTTCGGCGGGACAACCGGATACAGTTTCCGTCGGATGATCCCGTCCCCCTCCAGTTCCTTCAACTGTTGGCTGAGCATTTTGGCCGTCGCCTGCGGAACGGCTTTCTGAATCTCGTTGTAGCGCATGACCGGCGATACGTTCAAGTGCCAGATGATGATGGCCTTGTATTTTCCGCCAAGCACCGCTATTGCGGCTTCCACCGAGCAGTGAAAAGATAACGCTTTTTTCCTGTCCATCTAAAAATCACGCCTTTCATTTTCAGAAAAAATTCATTTTTTTTACTATACTCCGGATGGCCGAAAAAACAAATTCTGAGCATAAAAATATGGTTACTTTATCGATAGTATTAAACTATTAGGATATTATGATACAAAAAAGTTCATTCTTGATAAAATAAAATCATGGATTATATTGTATAGAAGAGATGGAAGAGTTCGATCGAACAAGCCGGAGGGGAGCGAATTCTCCACCTTCCAGAAAAACACAGAAAACGCCAGAGAAAGGAGTTTCGAAAATGGGCGGAAAGATTCTGATTCTCAACGGAAGCCCGCGTTTAAACGGCAATACGGCGGCCTTGATTCGGGAGTTTACCCGGGGAGCGGAAACCGGCGGAAACACCGTGCACCGCTTCGATCTGGACCGGATGTCGATTCACGGCTGCAAAGGATGCCTCAGCGGAGGCAGAGATCCGGAGTCACCCTGCGTTCAAAAAGACGACATGGAGAAAATCTACCCGGAATATCGCTCCGCCGGGATTCTGGTGCTCGCCTCGCCGATGTACTACTGGGGAATCTCGGGGCAGCTGAAGTGCGCACTGGACCGGCTGTTCGCGGTGACCGAGTCCGATCCGAACTGGGCGACTCCGCACAAACAGGCCATTCTGCTGATGGCGGCAGAAGGTTCCGGCCGGGAAAACGACGAACCGGTTCTCCGCTACTACAGGTCGCTGCTCGGATTCCTCAACTGGGAGGATCTGGGAGCCGTGATCGCAGGAGGCGTTCTGAAATCCGGCGACATCGCAGGGCATCCGCAGCTAGAAAAAGCGTTTGAACTTGGGAAAAGCATTCATTAAAATATGGAGCAGATTCAAAATGAAAGTTCTACTGGTGAACGGGAGCCCGCATCGGGAGGGGTGCACATTTACCGCGCTGTCCGAAGTGACCGGCGCATTGAACAGAAACGGCGTCGATTCGGAAATCTTCTGGATCGGCAGCCGGGCGGTACAGGGATGCGTCGGCTGCTGGAAATGCCGTGAAGAGGGGGCGGACGGCTGTGTCTTCCGGGAAAAGCTCTACACGGACTTCGTGGAGAAGATGAAAAGGAGCGACGCTCTGGTCATCGGCGCGCCCGTCTATTATGCGGGACCTCCGGGGGCTCTCTGCGCGATTCTCGACCGGGTGTTCTTCTCGGCGTCGGAATGTTTTCAGGGCAAACCCGCCGCCTGCGCGGTGAACTGCCGGAGAGGCGGAGCGAGCACGGCATTCGACCGACTGAACAAATACTTCACCATCATGCAGATGCCGGTCGTATCGAGCCAATACTGGAATTCGACCCATGGATTCACTCCGGACGAGGTCAAACGAGACCTCGAAGGAATGCAGACCATGCGCACGCTGGGGAACAATATGGCGTATCTGCTCAAGAGCATGGCGCAGACAGATCTGCCCCGTCCTCCGCAGGAGCCATGGATCGCAACCAATTTTATCTCGTAAGCGCGGAATTTGTACATGGTTCAACCAGCGAAATTCAATTTCAGGAGACAGTTATAATGAGATCGGAAATCAAAGAGTATCAGATCATTCAGAAGGAATAACCGGGGGAAAGTTTTAATCTCCGGGTTCCTGAATACCGGCGATATTGAGAAAGCGGACGGTTTCCTGCTGGCAGACGGCCGCTGAAATGCAAACCATAAAAACCATAATCGAAGGAGACAGTCTCAAATGGAAAAAATCAAAGTTTCAGATTACGAGGCGGTAATCAATGCGGTAAGCAAGTACGTCGAAGGGTGCAGAACGGGAAAGAGCGGGACAATGAGAGCCGCTTTCACCGAAAATGCGCTGATGTACGGCTATCTGAACGGTCAGCTTTACAACGGCTCCATCGACGCGCTCTATGCAGCCGTCGACCAGTTTGGGCCTGCTCCGGAATCCCAGACCCGCATTGACGTGCTGAGCATCGAGGGTACGGCCGCGACGGTGCGCGTCATATTGGAGGGGTGGCACGGCATTGCGTTTACGGACTTCCACGAACTGTTGAAGATTGACGGCGAATGGAAGATTGTTGCCAAGGTATTCCATCAGTATTGAAGCAGGAGAAGGGCCGGCTGTGCAAAATGGAACAGCCGGCCCATTCCGCTTGCCAAGAGACGATGATTATGGATGTTTTAATATTTCTAAGAAAACGCTACTCTGTCCGATCTATGTTGGAAAGCCTGCTTAATAGGATAAAATAGATAAAATTTTACAGGCGACGTTGATTGCTCCTGCAACAATGAATTATCTGCCGCAAAAAATATATGTGCTGAAAGTCAAGAGACGCTTGTAAAAATAAGACATATTACAAAAAGCACATATTAATGTATCACTTATAGTTCTGATTTGTGTAGATAGTGGAGAGAAGTTGGCATAGTCCTTTTGAGAAAGGATATAACAGAGACGAAATGGATGGCAGTATCGTATTACCCACAATGATGCTTGGAGCAAAGGTTCTGGGCTTGGCTCGGTCTTGGTACAGCTTTTTGATCCGGAAAAATGAAGGATACGTTTCATTTACCCGAAAATATCCGTCCCCTTTGTTTCCAGCCTGCTGGATACGGCGGATTCAATACCATATCGCCCATGACACAATATGGACTATAGCAACAGAATTGTAAGAGATTACAGAATGGGAAAAAGTTGTTATCCTGAACGGAAATCCCCCTAAACAGAGAAATACATCTTCACTGACGAAGGTATTTATCAAAGATGGTGAAAAGCGCAGGAAATATGGTCGTCTCCGGACGCATGGCTTCTACCGAAAGATGGAAGGAGCGGGCGTATATCGCACGCAAGGAACTTCCCGTGCGGTACGACTATGCCGACCGGGACTCATATTTCTTCCTGAAACGGTTGGACAGAAAGACACGGCAGCCTTGGAAAAGCCCTCCGGATCAGTTCCCCTGATAGAACGGGTAACGGTATTTGTCCGCCTCGGTGATCTTCCGCATCACCCGGCAGGGGACGCCGACTGCGACCACGTTAGAAGGAATGGATCTGGAAACCACGCTTCCAGCTCCGATGATGGAATTGTCGCCGATGGTCACACCGGCCAGAACGGTCGTTCCGGCTCCGATCCAGACGTTGTTGCCGACGGTGATCGGCTTGGCGATCTCCAGCCCGGCCTTGCGCTGTTCCGGATCGACAGGATGCTCGGCGGTTGTGAAACAGCAGTTGGGAGCGATGAACACATGGCTTCCGAACGTCACCTTGGCGCCGTCGGTGATGATCAGGTTGTGGTTGGAGTAAAAGTAATCTCCGACGGAGATGTTGTATCCGTAATCGCACCAGAAAGGCGGAGTGAATATCACGTTTTCCCCCATCTGTCCCAGCAGTTCGGTCAGGATGCGGCGCTGCGCTTCCCGATCGTTGGGATTCAGCTGGTTATACTCGTGGCATTTATCCTTGCATTTGCTGATTTCCGCTTCAAAGGCGGGATTGTAACACCCCTGAAACAGACAGTTGATCGGAACGACCGGTTTATCATTCATCGTGAGAGGCTCCTGCATGGGAAAATGTGTTTATCCAAGTTCAACATCACAAACAACATAAAGCCGGCATTGGAAAAAACGGTATGCAACCGCATCGGAAATACCGGCTTGGAATTGTTGTAAGTTATTGGCGGAGAGAGAGTGAACTCCCACCGGGATGAATTTTACCTCAAAAAAACACTTCCCTGTTACTTTTCAACTCAATTTTGGCACTTTATAGCACTTCTTCCACAGAGCCCCGACTTTCCGTTTCCGGGGAATTTATGGGGAAATCCCTTTTCCCGGGGAAGAAATGGGGAACTTCTGAATGTCTATCAGCCAACCTCCAAACCGGGAATCAAACCCGCTTCCCTATCAATTTGAAGGCAATGAAACATACCATTTTTCAACGTTTTTTCAAGTCAAAACGGGGAAAATGGGGAAGAAAAACGATATTTATAATCACATCTCTCCATCCTTGTTATTCTGTGCTGCTGCATGTAGAAAATCATGAAACCGATGAATCAGATATAACGGGACATTCAGCAACCCGTCATCCCGTTTCAGGTTCTGCATGGAAAAGCGGAGTGCCTGTTTGGGATGATACTTTTCACGATAGCTTTTAAGGCTCTTGGCTTGTGGTAGTCGGAAGCTTCCTCGCAGAAATATTTGAGCGCGGTCAATGCCCGGGGACATGCCAGAATCTCATCAAAAATGACCGGTGTTTTATCTGGTTCTATTTTCTGGTGTGCCAAAGCTCCGAGTTCAAACAGAATTCGTTTGGGATCAAGTTCGCCTGAAAAGACTTCTCCTAAACGATTCTGTCGCTCGAAATTGAAATAGGCGGTATTCTCAAAATACCGTTTGCCGAACTCGTGGAGAATCCAGGTCTTTCCACATTGCCGCACACCCCGCAGAATCAGCGGTTTCCGATGAGGAGAATTTTTCCACGCGACCAAATCTTTCAGTATGAATCGTTCTATCATTTCCGTAACTCCGTTTTCCTTTTACAAAAATATAGTATCACACAGCCTATTTCTTAATCACAATACATATAAAAAACGAGAGAAAATACTGCAATATTGGCATGAATAATGGATTATGAAGACAAATCAAATGCGGGAAACATGCGGACGAAGTGTATTTCGCTTCTCTGCAACCTGATATGATGGAATGGGCTTTTTTGAGAATCCGTTATTTCGCAGATTGAAATTCGAGTTTCAACTCATCTACGATATACTGATCGCTTCGACAATGCAGATCAGCGATTCCGTCGCGCAGTTCCTGATAAGTTTCGGAGCGATAGAAAAACTCCAGAGCAGCATCAAGGGTAACTTGCATCTGCTCTGCGAACAACGCAACAATCCGGGCATATTTCTTCTGCAATAGAACGCTATTGGCTTCCATCAGACACCTCTTCAGATGATTGGAATACCAGAAGCCGATCCATTAAATCCTGGCGACAGATGCAAATCTGGTGATTCGGTTTTTCAAATTTCAGACGTCCCAATGCTTCTTCCTCAGAAATCAAACCATCAAAAAACAATTCCAACGTATTGAATACCTTGTCATTGGCCACGCCACCACGAATAATATCGTAGGATTCCAAAGGGTGTCCGCTTCGGTTTTCCATGATGAAATGCAACCAGGCAGAATCGTATTCCGGGAAGTCTTTCACCCGAAGTTCTGCAAGAGCGTTGGGACTATCGTCGAAAACATATGTGTTGACGATGGCGTTCTTGCCACGTCGTTGCCAGCGCAACGCCCATCTGACAGCCTGTTCCCGAAGCGAAGTGATATAAAAGCCTCTTCCGAAGTCAAGGGTTTGCCGCGAAAACGAGATATCCGGCTTGCGGATTTCCATGAAAGAACCATGATACACTGTGCTCATGACAGCACCCCGCGTTCCCGCATCAATGACAGAATGTCATCGACTATATACTGCTTGCTTTGTGTATGAAGAACATCGAAAGAAGGAATCAGATAGGTATTCAGAATATCGGATCGCTTCGCGAGCATATCGTACACTTGACTGCCGGACAGATGCAGTCTCTGCGCAACTGCCTCAATGCAGAAAATAGTGAATTCAAGAGCGGATTTACTCATACGTTTAACCTCGATAGTTTCGTTCATGCACTATCAATATAGCACATAGTTTGAAGAATTCAACAGTGCGACCTTAACCTCTCCGACTCTCCGTATTTTATCGCAAGACAGACGACATGAATTAATTACATGTTTTACCGTATATTCTATGCGGGGAATAATCCGGTCAGAGCAACATCTACGCTGTACTGGAGATCGTTAATCAAAAGTCCCTGTGTCAGCAGGCGGGTTTCACGCTCCCGAAAACGGGTTAATTGGTAGTACCTATAAGCCCCGGTGAGGGCTTCAGACATCACCGGGGCTTACCCAATAAAGAGAACAAAATAAGCAGAACAATAGACAACAACAATCCAAAGAGAAAGTCAGAAACATGAGAAACGAGAAAATCACTTACGAAGACCAGTACCAGGGACATCCCATCATGACAGATAAAGCCAGATCGCTCGGATGTAAGGAAGCGATATTGCAAAAGGTCGATCAGATGATGACCGACATGAGCAACCGCCACAGTAAGGTCTTCTTCATGCGGTATGATGTCCGCTTTCCTAAAAGTTACGAACATCCGAACGACAACAAACATTTCAGCCAGTTTCAGGAGGCCTTTATCAAGAACCGTAAACGGGCAGGATATGACCCGGCGTATATTGCAGTCCGGGAGAGTTCCCGAGAGAAACACCAGCACTACCACGTTGCTTTGATGCTGGATGGACATAAGACTCGAAGCATCCACGATCACATTCAGACAGCGGAACGGTTATGGGAAAAGACTTTGAACCTGCCTCCGAAATATGATGATGAAGAACACGAAACCAATTGCGGTCTGATTGACGATTGTATGAGGAACCGGCAAGGTCAACCGCAGGAGAACGGCGTCATGCTCCGAAAAGATGACCCGGACTACGACAGCAAATACGACCAGTGTTTCCGACGTTGCAGTTACCTCGCCAAGGTCAACCAGAAGGGCTCCGCTTCCAAACATCAGCGGGAAGTATTTTCATCCCGTATTCAAAACTAACCATGAAAGGTAATCATCATGAACGAAAAAGAACTGACCGTATTCCTTGATCTGGAATGGAACTGTGCTGCATTCACCCCGGAAGATCCATCCGTTTCCGCTCCACTCTCACCGAAACAATGGGCACGTATCATCTCACGGCACCCCGAGTTTCAGGAGCTCTGTCCCTTCTCCGAGTTCACTCCTGACGACTGGGTTGTCGTCCTTGAAAAACAACTTCCTTTGGCATGGCGCTGCTCCTGCTGGAAGGATTTCACCCCGCATCACTGGCAGAGGCTATTACGGACTCAACCTACCTTGCTTCACTATTGCGAGATACCGGATCACCCTGCTGTACGGAGCGGACTGCTGGCGAGTGACTGGAGTTATGAAAAGGACATCGACACGCATGACTTCACGCTCTGGGACTGGTTCTGGACCGTCAAATACAACCCCGGTATCTGGTTCCACTGTCCATGCAAAGAACAATTCTCGAAACCGATGTGGTGGAGCATCCTTTACAGTTCCGCAGAGTTGCTGACGAAGTGTCCCTGCCTCGACCAGTTCAGCGATGAGGACTGGCGCAGGCTCAACATTCTGCCCAAATTGAAGTCACGGATACGCACCCGTGAACAGTTCCGGAAACTGATCGACCTGACCAGACATCCGTTCCGCAACCTCAAGTTCGATAATGACCCGTTGTTATAGTTTCATAAATGGAGCGATATGATCCCTGTTGAGACAGGGATTCTGATCGTTCCCTTGAAGTTTCAAAGGGGAGCCTGCTCTACCGTCTACCTGTTCATGAACGGTGTAATAAAAAAGTATTTACGACTACCATCTGATGAGCAGGAAACACGGTGTTCCCTGTTCTAGCCCAACAATCAGCATAAGGAACTTTATCATGAAGAAGTCCAGTGAGACCTCATCCCCATCCACTCAACAACCGGAGAAAACAGCGACCAAGACTGTCGAGATACTGCTGGAGATGCCAACGATCATCACCGACGCGAGTGCTCGTAAACAGGCAGTCAAACATTTTGTCACCTATGCCGAGAAGAACTGTACCAAGACTGCGGAGCAGTTGGAACCGTTTCTCAGAGGGGCGACCTGTTCGGTTGATGACTCAGGACATCTGAAGATCGAACGGAAGATCACGACAAGTTTTCCACCTCGTAAATTGAGTGTTTATTGTCATTGGGCTGAAGAGGTCTGGAACAGCTGTCTTCCATCCCTGCTTGAGAGCAATGGAATGATTAAATGTGAAATCAAATAACTGAACAGGGAGAATCTTACCATGAGCAAACATCGTAAAAACAATACAGAAGAACTTCATCCGGCATCCGATCAGGAATGTGTTCTCAACAACCATGACGATGTATTCAAACCGTTTGACAACTCGAATGAGACCTCACTCCGGCAAGAGGATAGTTCAGATACAACGACTGATCCGATAACGTCTGGTTGCGAAGGAGACGCATCAGAACATCGGATTGAGTTTGTCATGAAGATGCCTGACTGCGTGGTCGATCCTGAAAGCAGAGAGAAAGTCATCCGGTACTTTCAGCAACAGGCAGGAGGTACTTACTGCTGGCAAGAGGTTGGCTGTTTTCTGGAGACAGCAAAATGTATCATTGACGAGGAAGGGAATCCACACTTCTCCAATCGGTCTGGGACACTGAAGGACTTGACATTACAGGAAACCATTGAACATCTCGACTGGGCATGGCGCAACTCTCTCTACGATGTCTTACTGCAATCAGGTATGGTTAACCTCAACGTGAAACCCAAATAATACTATCATCAGTTGGAGACGAAAACCTCCAACTGATGACTTCACTTTGGCTTATCGGCTAAAAAATCTAGTCCACATTTTTTTCAAAAAAAA
>ENA-UOOA01000626-UOOA01000626.1-human-gut-metagenome-genome-assembly--contig:-P61old-NODE-626-length-69081-cov-13.195709_pt1 | contig 69081 bp, 56 predicted proteins | sample MGYA00242467_ERZ724014 | MGnify/ENA metagenome assembly ERZ724014 | reverse complement strand
CAGTCTGTCAAAAAAGTATTATTTTAATTTTTACGCTTCGTGCGGTAGCACGCATTTAATAGAATTTCAAAGCAAATTCATAAAAATCGGGGGCGTGTACCTCGGTTTTTATACTTTAAGAGGGAGAAAGTTTCCGAATGGGAACTTTCGGACGTCCGTGTTTTGCGAAGTCAAAACACAGATTGTCGGAAAAACAAAGTTTTTCGACAGTCTCAGAGCGTATAGCTTGAAATTGCTATACGCTCTTTTTATGGTCTTGCAATCTATTTGAAAAAAGCATGAATTTTTACACATTTCCGCGGAATTTAATCGTAATATCCGTCATATTCATGCGCTCTTTGGGGAACTGATGGCGCTCAAGGTAGTCGTAGAGCAGACGGATTGGGAGCGTGCCCTGTGTTTTGACGTCCTGCCCGATGATGAAATCGACCGTACCGTTTTTGACCATTTTGATGTTGCCCTCGGTGATATCGTGAACGACGATGTGCAGCTTTTCGCTGCGATGTGCGGCGTGCACGGCGCGGTAAACGCCCTCCCGTCCTGCGGAGGTCAGATAGATGCCGCGCAGCTCGCTGTCCGACTGAATGGCGCGCATAGCGATGCGCTCGGAAAGGCTTTCGTCGAGGAACGAGCATTCCGGGTGCAGAACCCGGATATCCGGAAAACTCTCCGCCATTTCGGTGCTGAAGCCGGTAAAACGCTGCGAGTCGGCATAGTGACCGCTGCGCTGCCCCAGAATCGGCAGCACGCTGCCGTGCCCCTGCATGACCATGCCGAGCAGCGCAGCGGCGGCGCGGCCGCTCGCGATGTTGTCCGTGCCGACATAGGCGATACGGTTCGCGTCGGTGATGTCCGTATTGAGCGTCACGACAGGGATGCCCTGCTGCTCACTGAGCGTGTTTATCCTGTCGCGCACGAGCGTGTTCGCGAGCGGCATGAGCGCGAGGCCGTCGATGTGCTCGGTCGTTACCAGCTCATCGATCAGCGTCAGCTGATGCTGCACATCCGTGTCCTGCATCGCGCGCACAATGACCGTGATGTTCGGGAGAAGCTCACGCTCGGAAAAGCTCTCGAACAGCTCGCACAGCATCTGCACGAAGGGCGAATGGTCGGAGTGGAGCACCACGCCGATCTTCCACTGCTGCATCTGCTGCATGACGAGGCGGTTTGAGATATAGCCCATTTCGCGCGCCGTCGCGCGGATGCGCTCCGCAACTTCCTCGCGTACACCCTCCTTGTGGTGCAGGGCGCGGTCCACCGTTCCGCGCGACACCCCGCAGCGGTCAGCAATCTGCTGCATCGTTACCATAAAATCACTCTCCTGCGTTATCTGTACTTATACTATATCATAAAATACAGTCGTGCGCCAGATGTTACATCTGCACGAAAATGTTGTGCTGCACATCGCCAATGATACAATGATAGCGTCATTTTTGTGCATAATATCGTAAACACTCGCAATCTTAATATGCACAATCACGATATAATGCACGGATAAATGATAGTGCGCCCAAGCTATTGCAACCGGAAATCCACTGTGATATTCTGTGATTGTCAAGTGAACAAGGCCATTCACAAAACCGAAAAATTCCCCAAAAGAGAGTGAGAGAAACAAAATGTCATTTTTCAGTTCCATGATCTGGATCGCGCTGAGCTTCCTGTTTTTCACCGTCATGGTGGCAGTCATTTCAGCGTGGAAGACCAGAGATGACAAGCTCGACACCGCCGAGGGATACTTCCTCGCGGGGCGCGGACTGCCGGGTATTGTCATTGCAGGCTCGCTGCTGCTGACCAACCTGTCCGCAGAACAGCTGGTCGGCACAAACGGTCAGGGCTGGGCTTCCAATATGAGTCCGATCGGCTGGGAGGTCGGTGCACTGTTCACGCTGTTTGCACTGGCATTGTGGTTCCTGCCGACCTACCTCAAAATGGGCACGACCACCATCCCGCAGCTGATGGAAGCACGCTTTGGCCGCGGCACCAAGCTGATGTTCTCGTTCGTCATCGTTGTGATGTACTCCATCCTCAATCTGCCGGTCATCCTTTACTCCGGTGCAGTTGTATTTGAGAATATCTTCGATATTTCCGGTATCTTCGGCATCAGCAAGTTCCAGGCTGTTGCAATTCTGTGTGTCGTTATCGGCATTATCGGCGGCTGCTACGCCATCTTCGGCGGTTTGAAGGCGGTTGCCGTATCCGACACCATCAACGGCATCGGCCTTATCATCGGCGGTCTGATGATCCCGTTCCTCGCGCTGACGTTGCTGGGTCACGAGACCACCGGCGGCGGTCTCGTAGAAGGTGTCAAGTACCTCGTACAAACCGAACCCGAAAAGCTCAACGCATGGGCTTCGTGGGATGCTGCTGAACCGGCTCTGCCGTGGCCGCTCATCTTCACGGGAATGTTCTTCAACAACCTGTACTGGTGGTGCACGAATCAGTCCTTTGTACAGCGCGCACTTGCTGCAAAGAGCCTGAAGGAAGGTCAGAAGGGCGCGATCTACTGCGGTTTCCTCAAGACCATCGGCTTCTTCTATCTGGTACTGCCGGGCGTTATCGCTTACCACCTGCCGTCCATTCAGGACAAGCTAGCGGCGGCCGGTTCCTCCGCGATCGACTTTGCTTATCCGGCACTGGTTTCCGCCGTTGTTCCCAAGCCGGTCATGGGCTTCTTCGCTGCTGTTCTGTTCGGCGCGATCCTGTCCTCGTTCAACTCGGTGCTCAACTCCGCATCGACCATGTTTACCCTCGACCTGTACCGCACCGCCATCAATCCGAAGGCTTCGGATATGCAGTGCGTCAAGGTCGGCAAGATCTACGGCACCTGCGCCGGTACAGTCGCTATCTGCGTGGCACCGTTCGTTATGTTCGCACAGGGCATCACGACCTTCCTCAACTCTATGAGCCAGTTCGTTTCCCTGCCGATCCTGTTCACCGTACTCGGCGCGCTGATCTTCCGCAAGGCACCGAAGTACGCGCCCAAGGTCATCACCGCTGTTCACGTTATCGCTTACGGCGCGTTTATGATCATCAAGCCCTGTTACCCCACCTCGGGTGAGCCAATTCATTATCTGTACGCCATCGCTGTGCTGTTCGTCGTTGAATTTGCCATCATGTGGTATCTGAACAAATACCGCGGCACAGAAGAATATGTTCCGGCCGATGTCGGCGCAGTTGATTTGACCCCGTGGAAGTATCGCCATATCGTATGTATCATCGGTATCATTCTGGCGATCGGCATCTACATTCTGTTTTCGCCCATCGGCATTGCCGCATGAGTATAATAAAGTCCAACCAAGAACCTAATTGAGAAAAGAAAAGGAGAACAATTACCATGAAACTCGGATTTAATGAAGCAAATGACCGTTTCTGCAAGAACCACAGTGTTATGATGGACCTCGAGCTGTGCGAGAAATACGGCTTCGACTGCATTGACATTCAGTCGGAGTGCCTGAACCGCGATCTGGAAGCCGGCAAGATCACCCTCGAGGAGATGGGCGCATGGTTCCAGAGCCACCACCTCAAGATGCTTTCCTACAATGCGCTGTGCTTCTTCAACATGAAGCAGACGCAGGAGGAAAAGGACGCCGTGATGGCTGAGCTGGACGAGATCATTCGCCGCTGCAACATCCTCGGCTGCAAGATGATCGTTGTCGTACCGAGCAAGGACATGAAGGAGCGCGGCCTGACCCCGACCCGCAAGGAGATCCGCGAGGATGCAGTTGCTGTTCTCAAGGAAATGGTTAAGAAGTGCGAGCCGCATGGCATCCGCCTGAGCCTTGAGTTCTGCGGCGAGCCGTCCATGACCATCAACCGCTTCGAGGACGCTTACGCAATCGTTGAGGAAGTAAACAGCCCGCTGGTTGGTGTAACGCTCGATCAGTACCACTTCTACGCAATGGGCTCCGGCTGGGACACGCTCGAAAAGGCAGACGGCAAGAAGATTTTCGTATGGCACCTGAACGGCACCGAGGATATGCCCTGCGGCGCATATTACAACAACGACGAAAAGCGTCTGTGGCCGGGCGCCGAGGGCGACTGCCTGCCTCATGCGCGCTACGCAGATACCCTCAAGAAGATCGGCTTTGACGGCGACTGCTGCACCATCGAGATCTTCCGTCCGGCATACTATGAGATGTCGCAGGAGGAGAACGTAAAGAAGTCCGCAGAAGTCACCCGCGCACACGTTGAAAAATACGCACAGTTCTAATATCGTAAAATCAGCAGTATCTCACAGCATATTCCCCAGCATTTGTCACATTTTTTGATCTGTAAAGGAGAATTTATTATGAGCTATCTGAAGAAAATCGGCGCACTGTTTGTTTCCTCCGCATTGATGACATCCATGCTCGCAGGCTGCGGCTCGTCCTCCGATTCCACCGGCGGCAACGGCTCTCAGGCTGAGGGCGGCGATGGCAATTACAACATTTCCATCGTGTTCAAGACCACCTCGAACGAATACACCCAGTACATGATGGCAGGCGCTGAAAAAGCGGCGGCCGAGACCGGCGCGGTGCTCGACATGAAGGGCGCGACCTCGGAAACCGCCTATGACGAGCAGCAGAATATGATCGAAACCGATCTGCACGCCAACAAGTATGACGCGATGATTATCGCACCGCTTCAGGGCGATATGGCGACCACGCTGGTGAGCGGCACGGATATGCCCATCTTCGCAATCGATACGGACTTTAATGCACCGGAGAAGATTTCGTTCATCGGCATCGGCCAGAAGGATGCAGCGGCAAGCGGCGGCGCAAAGGCTGTCGAGGCGGCCAAGGCAGCCGGCTGGGATAAGATCGAAGCAGCTTATATTGCGGGTGTTCAGGGTGACTCCACCGCCGATGCACGCCGCACCGGTTTCCAGGAAGGCATTGACGGCGCAGGCGGCACGTTCCTCGCGGACGAGGTGCAGTATGCAGACGCCGTAGCAGATAAGGCAACCGTCTGCATGGAAGGCATCATGCAGAGCCATCCGGAGGGTCTGGCTATCATCGCCTGCCACAATGACGACTGTGCAATCGCGGCAGCGCGTGCAGCAGCGAACAATCCGGCTTATGCAAAGACCATCTTCATCGGCTTTGACGGCAATATCACCGCAGCACAGTCCATCCTCGATGGCGGCGAGACCATGACCGTTGCACAGAGCGGCTACGATCAGGGCTATCAGGCGGTTAAGACCGTTGTGGCACATCTGAACGGCGAAAAGGTAGACAGCTTTGTTGACTGCGGCACCAATGTCATCGACAGCACCACCGCCGAGGACTACATGGCAACCCTCAAGAGCCAGATGGACGGCAAAGCAGTTGCACAGTAAACCGTAATACCATGCGCTGCACTTGCGGCAGTAAGTGCAGTGTATCTATTAAACAATCACGTTTCTATAAGGAGAGAATTCCAATGGGCATTTTGAAAATTGGCGTTGTAGGCTGCGGCCGAATCGGCAAGCTGCACATCAACAACCTGATCAACTCCGTACCGGGCGTTCAGGTAGTAGCTGCTGCTGACCCGATGCTGGACAAGTCCGGCGCACGCGAGTGGCTGGCAGAGCGCAAGATCACCAACGTTTCCACCGACTTTATGGACGTTATCAACAATCCTGAGGTAGACGTAGTATTCGTTTGCTCCTCCACTGACACCCACTGCGATGTTTCCATGGCAGCAGTTCAGGCTGGCAAGCACGTATTCTGCGAGAAGCCGATCGACTATGATATCGACAAGATCAAGAAGCTGCTCGCACTCGTTGAGGAGAAGGGCGTTAAGTTCCAGGTAGGCTTCAACCGCCGCTTCGACCACAACCACAAGGCAGTTGCAGACGCAGTTAAGGACGGCACGATCGGCGATCCGCATATCGTTATCGTTTCCTCCCGTGACCCGGAGCCGCCTCCGGCTTCCTACGTTGCAGTTTCCGGCGGTATCTTCTACGATATGATGATCCACGACTTCGATATGGTTCGCTACGTAACCGGTTCCGAGGCTGTTGAGATCTCCGCTGTTGGTTCCTGCCTCGTTAACCCGAACCTGCAGGAAGAGTCCGGTATTCCGGATGTTGACACCGCTGTTGTTACCATGAAGATGGCTAACGGCTGCATCGCTGTTATCAACAACTCCCGTCAGGCAGTTTACGGCTACGACCAGCGCGTTGAGGCGTTCGGCTCTAAGGGCATGGCTTCCGATGCTAACGACCTGCTGAACACCACCACCGTACTGACCAAGGATGGCGCTCACTCCGAGAAGCCGCTGTGGTTCTTCCTCGAGCGTTACAACCAGGCATTCATCAACCAGGTTATCTCCTTCGTTGATGCAATCAACAACGATACCCCGACTGCTGTCGGCGCTATCGACGGCCTGCGTCCGGTTCTCATGGCTAAGGCTGCTACCGAGTCCTGCCAGGCTGGCGGCGTGTTCGTCAAGGTCGGCGAGTAATTCTTCTTAGAATTTCTTTCTCCTCTCTCTATTCTAAATTAGAAAAGCAGCTCCAAATGCTTTTCATTCCCTCGAATACAACAGCAAGGCATTTTTTGAAGTGACCTCTAAAAGTCAGTCAAAAATTGTTCAAGCGACCGAAAGGGCTTGCTGCCTGTGAATTACAGGCGGCAGGCCCTTTCGCTTTGCCTTTACTCTACACCTTCATCCTATATACAATTCGTTATATTTTATCTGTATATAACAAAAGAGTGCTGTTCCCTCAACAGCACTCTTTCCCTTAATACTGATACTTTTTCTGTCCCTTGACGAGAAAAAACACCGAAACCATCACGCCGAGCGCCTCTGCTATCGGAACAGCCAGCCAGATGCCGGTTTCCTGCAAAATCAGCGGCAGGAGCAGCAGCATCGCCACGAGGAACACAAGCGTGCGCGAAAACGAGATGATTGCAGACACGAGACCATCCGAGAGCGCGGTAAACAGCGAGGACGCGAAAATACTCGTGCCCATGAGCAGGAAGCTGACCGCATAAATCGGAAAGCCGTGCATGGCAATCTCATACACACTGCTGCCGCGCGGCGTAAACAGGGTCAGCGCCGGCTCGAGCGTCAGCCACGAGAGCAAATATGTGCCGAGCGAGCACGCCAGCACGAACGTTATGCAGATGCGGAAGATATGCCTCAGCTGCGGGATATTTTTCTCGCCGAATTTATAGCTGATAACCGGTGCAACGCCCATCGAAAAGCCGAAATACACCGCCGTAAACACAAACTGGAAGTACATTGCAATCGTGATGGCGGCTACGCCGTCCTCGCCGCGGTAGCGCATGAACAGCGTATTGAACACGAATGTGGTGATGGCGTTCGCAATGTTGCTGACCATCTCGGACGAGCCATTGCCGCACGCGGCAAGCAGAGTCTGTCCGTCGAATTTGAAGGGCACAAAGTACAAGCTCCCGGTGCGGTTTTTGGTGAAATACACCAAACCAACGATGGACGGCACGCAATAGCCGAGGCAGGTGGCAATCGCCGCACCGGCAACGCCCATGTTCATCGGGCCCATGAACAGCCAGTCAAGCACCACGTTTGTAATGCCGCCGCCCACCGAGGTCAGAAGACCCAAGCCCGGCTTGCCTGCGGTGACGAACAATGTCTGGAAGGCAGTCTGCAGAAACAGCATGGGTGCAAACACCAGCTGAATGCGTGTGTAAATACGGCAGTCTGCCCACTGCAGCTCACTCGTGCCAAGCAGACGCAGGATGGGGTTCAGAAACAGATTGCCAAACACGGCGAAAATCAGACCGATACCCAGCGCAACTGCAATCAGCATGGTGAAGTTGCGGCGCGCCTCGTCTGTGCGTCCCTCTCCCTGCCGTCGGGCGATAATAGCGCTGCCGCCCGTGCCGAGCATAATGCCGGTAGCCATCTGCAGGCAGTTGAGCGGATACGACATATTGATTGCGGAAAGCGCGGTTGTGCCGGCAAACCGCGAAATAAACATGCCGTCCACGATGGTGTACATCGACAGCAGCAGCATCATTGCAATGTTCGGCAGTGCGAATCGGAGCAGCGATGCGGCGTTGAATTTGCGCGCAAGCGCGTTATTCTGCTCCATTGCGAATCTCCTTTTCAAAAGAATCGGTAAATTTTCGGGTCATTTCCACCATCATGGCGAACTGCTCAGCGCCCATGGCAGCGGCGGCGCGTTCCTCTGCGCGATACAGACCGCCCAGCTTATCCGCTGTGTAGCGTTTGCCGGATTCGGTCAAGCGCAGCGGCTTTTCCTTGCGGCCGGATACGCTCACCTTTTCCAGATAACCGGCCTGCTCCAGCTCCTGCACCACCGTATGAATTGTCTGCTTGGGCAGCAGACACATCTGCGCGATTCCTCCTTGTGTCATCTCTGAAAACTGATCTAACATATACAGCACCGTTACTGTACTGGGTTTCATGCCGCTGTGCTTCGCCCAGATGTCGTACAGCTCATCCTGTCGAAAAATACATGCGCACAAGTCGTTCATTTGTCTGCGAAAATCCATAATGCACCTCAATAGTCCTAAATCGTACCACTTCATTATAGTATGATTTAGGACTATTGTCAAGTAAAAGAAAAGCAGACCCGTAAAAGAGTCTGCTTCAAATTTATCCCATCAGCATGGTCCAGAGTGCGCTGAACGGCATGACGAGTATCAGCGCGGGCATGAGATCGACCAGCAGCACGGATTTGATCTTGGAGACACGAAAACCGGCCGACATAGTCAGCACGCCGCCGCACGCGGACAAATCCGCGAACATTTCCGGTGTGAGCACACCGGACAGCAGTCGCCCTGCGATAAACACGCACAGGAGAATCACGCACTGCGGCAGCGGGATAGCGCAGATGGCCTTGCCGAGCGTGGACGCGAAGATCATCGCAGTGAACAAGTCCAGCACGGACTTTGCAAACAGCAGATTCGGATCGCCCGCGATGCCCTCGGTCAGCGTGCTGTACCAGCCAAAACCAGAGCAGCAGAACAGCGCGACCGCCGTGATGTAAAACTCCATATCAATATTATCCCCGCCGAGGTGCATGGTTTTGACCAGCCGATGAAAAAACCGGCTTGCCCAATCCTCAAGGTGCAGCAGGTGCCCGATGGTAAACCCCACCAGAATCGCCAGCACGACCGCTGTCATGCTGACCGCTTTGATAATGGAATTGATACCGATAGCGATCGAACACATGCCGAACAGCGTCGGCAGGTGCTCTTTCAGGCTCTTCGGCAGGACGTGTCCCAGTGCGGAACCGATCACGCCGCCGGCCAGCACCGAGATACAGTTGACAATTACTCCGATTGGCATAGGATTTCCTTCTTTCTCTTTCCCCTTCTCCTCTGTTTTCCATTTTACCGTAGAAAAGCGTCTTTGGCAAGCAAAAGGAAACCGCACAGCCGAAGCTGTGCGGTTTAGGAAGGTTTTGCTTACTTTACGTTCTCACAGAAACGCATGAGCATTGCCGCTACCTCAGCGCGGGTAGCATTGCCCTTCGGGTCCAGCTTATTGCCGGACTTGCCGGTAACAACGCCAACCGCATTCGCCCACTGGAGCGCCGGAACAGCATAGCTGCTTACGCTCTGCGCGTCCGTGTAGCCGTCGAGGCTCTTCGCGCCGGAAACGTCGTACTTCTTGTACTGCGCGTAGCGGTACAGGATAGCCGCAAGCTGCTCGCGGGTAACCTTGTCATTCGGGCCGAACTTGCCGCTGCCGTAGCCGGAAACGATGCCGTTAGCATTCGCCCAGGCAACCGCATTTGCGTAGTACGCGCCGGAAGCCACATCCGTGAAGGAAGCCGCCGAGGTGCTCGGCTGGTTCTCCAGGCGGTACAGCACGGTAACGACCATGCCGCGGGTGGTGTTCGCCTTCGGGGAGAAGGTGTTGTCGGCGGTGCCGTTCATCATGCCCTTGCCGGTTACATAATCAACCGCGGAAGCGAACCAGTCGTTCGCGGAAACGTCGTTAAACTTGGTCTTGGACGGGGTTTCGGTGGCCTTAACATAGCTTACGCCAACCTTCACTGCGGAAGCAGGCATGGTGAAGGTGTAAACCGTGTCGCTCTTCTTAACGGTGGAGACCGTCTTGCCGGAGCCGTCGGTAACGGTCAGCTTGTCCAGCTTGTAGCCCTTGTCCGGGGACAGGGTAATGGTGATGGTCGCGCCCTTTTCCGCGTTGGACGGAGAAGCGTTTACGCCGCCGTTGTTGACCGCCGAGGTGGTTACCTTGTAGGTCGTCTTGCCGGAGGAGCTGCCGCCGGAGGAACCGCCGGAGGACGGCTTGGTGTAGGTGAACGTTTCGGTTTCGCCATCGCCAAACTTCTTATCCGTGCCGTTGAACTTAACAGTAACATCAGCACCGGTTTCATTCTTGACCTTAACAGACTTGGTAGCGGTGAAAGTCAGGTCGTGAGAAGCACCATTCTTTACAACGATAGTATCACCGCTGTTAGCTGCATTTGCAGCCTCCTGCAAGGACGGGTAAGCGGTGGTGCCAACGTAAGCAGCAACCGCAGAAATCGTGAATGGGCTGAAACCGTTGGTTTCAAACGTTACCATCTTGGTGGCGCTGTTCGTAGCAGTTACCGTACCGGTATAATACTCAACACCGGAGGACTTCTGGTGCTTAATGCTCAGCTTGTTGTCAGACGGTACAACAAAGTCGTTCGGCAAATGCAAAGTAACTTCATACTTGCCAGTCAGAGTCAGCGGCTTTTCGCCTACGATCTGAACTGCATTGACAGCCTTGGACGTGTCCTTGTCAACATCAACGTTGTAGTTGGTCTCGGTGCTCGGTGCTGCGATAACGCGATACATCGGGGTCAGTTCAACAGTCAGCTCCGTAAAGTTGCTGTTTTCTTTCGTCGCATCCTTTACTTCAACATCAATGTAGGTCTGATAAACAATCTTGACATTGTCATCAGCAACAGTACTACCGATTGCATCACTCAGCTTTTTAGCAACAGTCTTGTCGCCATCTACCTTGGTAGTAGCTTCAATCGTGTTCTTGTTTGCTTCGTTCTTGGTAGCAGCCTTGATTGCTTCATTCTGAGCCATCGTTGCGCCGCCGATGTCCTTAGCGGCATCCTTAGCGGCCTCAGAAGCATTCTTGTCAACCGTTGCGGCAACCGTTGCATCTGCAACTTCTGCGGGCTTGGTGTCCGCAATCTTCTCGCCAACAGTCCACGGGTAAGTGCTGTCACCGCTGGAAACGCCGGTCTTGCCGGTTACGCAGTAAGCGGACGGGTCAACGGTGAAGTAACCGCCGGAAATCGACACGCTAGTACCATTACCTACTTTAAGTGCACCATTGATTTTACCACCCACAATAGTAGTAGAAGCCCAGTTTTTCAGGCTATCTGCACTTTTGTTAAGGTATTCGACATCATAGTTAGACAGGCGAATTGCTGCCTTTGTACCAGAAATTACACCATCAGAGATTTTTTCAACTGTGCCATTAGACTTATATTCATCAGAACTAAAATTCCAAATACCCAGACTACCTGCTGTGATAGTGCCACCGCAAATTTCGCCAATAGTACCCCAGTTCTGGATGCAAGATTCATCTGTGGAAGAGAATACACCACCGCTAATCTTGTTTACAGTACCCTCGTTCTTAAAAGCAATAAAATGGTCCTGAGTAAACGTACCACCCGAAATTTCATCAATCGTACCACAGTTGCTGAACAGGGACGAAAAATGACCCAGAGCCAAGAATTCGCCATTAGAAATCTTAGAAATGGTCGCACCCTCAGCATTGTAGACTACATACCAGCTATTACCATTAGCGCTTTCGCTGTCTGTGCTATTATCTACGCTTCGCGTAAACTTACCACCTTTGATTTCGGTAATAGTACCATTATTATAGAGTGCTGCGCGCTGGTGGCTTACATTATCTACGACACCACCGCCAACACTATCCATAATTGTCAGTGTACCATTATTGGTAATGGTATGCTTACGAGCATCATTCGCAACCTTGCTATCCTGTGCAGTTGTGCTGTTTACAATCTTCTTGCCATTCAGGTCGAGAGTAATGGTCTTGTCAGCCGGAATAACAACATCTTCAACTGTGTTTTTCAGCAGAGTTACAGTATTATTGTCAGCCGCCGAAACAGCCTCAGCCAGCGTCTTATAATAGGTACCGCCAACCTCAGCTACCGCATTGGTTTCACCCAGTTGCTCAACAGTGCCGTTATTCTGAACGTAACCCTCTGCAACATATGCAGAAACATCAGAGGAGAATGTACCGCCGGTAACTTTAACTCGATTGCCTGCGTCTGATGTCTGCTTTATAACAGTAACCGCAGCAACATCAGACTTAAATTTGCCGTCTTCAACTACAATCTGAGAATCGTCGTTCATCCCTGGATAGCCAGCAGTGCTGTCAAATACCAACGCAGAGCACGGAACTGTTCCCTTGTAATCACCAACCATGCCAGTAATATTTCCAGTAGTGTTAAACTCGCCACCCTTAACAGTTACCATACCGCCACGAGCAACAATACCTGCACCATTTTCAATATTAAAGGTGCCGTTATTAACGGTAATATCGTCTTTCCACGGTGCATAAATACCGCAAGCAATATAGCCCGGACTCTGAATCTTACCATTAAAGATACCACCGTTAATGGTGATTTTGTTAGCATCACCATCTCGCTTGGAACCATTGAAAATTACAACAGCATTATCAACGCCTGTAAATACGCCATCGTTAATCGTAAGCTTTGCACCAACGGTACTCTTATCGCCACCAATGGCACCTTCTCGTCCCGTAACCTTCGCGTATTCAATGGTGGTATCAGAGCCAGCACTAATGCCAATACCGCCATTTCCATTGGAAATAATTTCACCGGTCTTTTGCGAGTCAGTCACAGTCAATGTGCCCTGGTTAATAACAGCGTCATATCTGCCACTCGGTGCTGTAACAGTATTACCGTTCAAATCCAGTGTAACTGTTTTGCCCTCTGGAATGACAATCTGACCGTTTACATCTTTCAGCAGTGTCAAAGTCTTATTATTTGCTGCTTCAATAGCATCCGCTAGCGTTTCATAATTAGTACCATCAACTTGAGCAACATATTCAGTTGTGGTTTCCGTATCCGCCGCAAATGCCACCGGTGCCATGGTCAGCACCATCATCACAGCGAGAAAAGCCGATAACAATCTTCTTTTCATGTTTATCCTCCTCAAAATTATTTTTTCCGGCAAAAGCGGTGCCGTTTCGCCTTTCCTTCGCAAAATTTGTACTTAGGAAGGTTTTGTGTCTGAGGGCGAGCACCTCAGACACAAGGGTACCCTTGTGCCGCTTTATTGCCTACATCATACCACCGTTTTACATTTTTTGCAATGCCGTTTATCATAAAACTTTGTCGATTTTGTGTCGTTTTGGCATAATTATAACTTTTTCATTGCTTTTGCACAATTAGAATTGCCCGCATTTATACATTTTTACCACCGCCGCTTGTATTTTGCGCCCGGTTATGCTATGGTAAACGCAGTAATTTGGAACATTTGTGTTCAACCGCTTCTGAGTCCGTTTTATCGGACACCCGATATGCGATACTCAAAGCATGAAAAGGAGGCATGGCATATGAAAAAAGACGATTACGGCTTCTACGGCAAGGGACTTGACGGCTATGTGCACTACCGGCAGGGCATGCAGGAAGCGGCGCGCAATGCACCGAATGCGTCCGGCGGCCGCCGGCCTGTCTCCGCAGAGAAGAAAACAACCGAGCCTGCACCGAAATCCGACGAATCCGGTCAGATCAGCAAGTGGATCCTGCAGCATCCGCTGCATACGGCGTGCATGATCAGCTGGTTTATTGCGCTGACCTGCGTGATTATTGAAAGCCTGGGTGAACCGTCCATCCAGTTTATGACGGCAGCGGCGGTCATCTGCGTGGTTGCCCTGATTTTCCTCGGCATAGAGGTTATCAACTTTATCATCTGGTTTTTCAAAAACTGCTGAGCACCAAAAAACGAGCCGACAGCATGGCTTTCGGCTCGTTTTCTCTTTGTTGCTATACCTGCGGGAAACGCGTATCAGTATCCCTCCGACCGGTTTACGACATTTTTCAGCGGGTTTCCGGTCAAATACCGGTCCAGATTGTCCATGCAGATATGCCAGATCGTGTTCTGCACGTCCGCGCTGCCGCCGAAGCTCGGGCCTGCGATATGCGGCGTGAGCAGCACGTTCTCCATGTCCCACAGCGGACAGTCCGCTGGAAGCGGTTCGGTCTCGAACACATCGAGTGCGGCACCGCCAAGGTGGCCGTCCTGCAGAGCCGACACCAGATCGTCCGTCCCTGCCAGACTGCCGCGTCCGACATTGACCAGCACCGCGCCTGCTTTCATCGCGTGCAGACGCTCCGCAGTCAGCAGACCTGCAGTCTCGCGCGTGTTCGGCAGACAGCCGATGACGATGTCCGCCCGCGGGAGCAGAGCGTCTAACGCATCGAGCGTATGCGCCTCCTCGAAGTCTTCCGGTACAGCCGAAACCGCTGTGCGCTTCACGCCGAGCACAGCTGCGCCAAAGACCTTCAATCGGCGGGCCACATTCGCGCCGATGTCGCCCATGCCGAGTACAAGCGCGGTCTTGCCGGAAATCGTCTCCGAATGGTCGTATTTTTGCCAGATATACGCCTGTTTATTGCTCCAGTACCGTCCAAACGAGCGGTACAGCGCCACCAGACTGCCAATCGCGTACTCCGCGATGATCGTGCCGAACGCACCGGATGCATTTGCCAGCACCACGCTCCGCGGCAGATTTTCCATGCGCGTGTACTTGTCCGCGCCCGCCCAGGTCAGCTGCAGCAGACGCAGGTTTTCGGTCTGCGCCAGCTGGGCTCCACTCGGCTCGCCGAAAATAACCGCAGCCGCGCGAAGCTGCTCTGCGGTCGGGTGTTCGCCGTTCTCCGCGAACGTGAACGCGCACTGCGTGCCGAATCGGATATTTAACGTCTCGCGCATGGTCCAATCGCACTGCGCGAGCACCAAAACGGATGTTTTTTCGTTCTGCATTGTGTTTTCTCCGTTATCTGTCAGAATATTTACAATTATATAGTACGGATTTCCGGTTTTCAACAATGGGATAATAAAAAGCATCTGCATGAGCAGACACCTTTCAAATTATTTTTATAATTTCATTTCGCGGTTCTTTCTACGCAGATAGGTCGCCAGCGCATACAGAACGGCGATATCCTCCTCGTCCAGACCTGTTAAATCCAACGTCTGCGTTTTTGCAACACACAGCAGATAGTCCGTCGATACCTTGAAAATCTCGGATAATTCGATAATATACTGCGTACTCGGTACATTCAGGCCCAATTCCCACGCATTTACGCTCGACCGTGTGATGCCCAGCCGCTTTGCCAGCGCGGCCTGTGAGATGTTGTGGCTCTCCCGCAGCATTTTAATTCGTTCCCCTATAATCAGCATGCTATCACCTTATTATAGGGTATGCTAATCACGATGATATTACGATATCATTATGATATTTTTAATTGACATACATATTTCTTCCAGCTATACTAAAGAAGATAATAGGAGGACTGTACATGGTAATCTTACTAACGCTCTTAGTATGTCTGATCATAGCTCTCATACTCCGGGGAATCTATGCTGCCCTTCGTTCCATACTATCCAACAAGTGGCTTCATGACGAGGCACGACAGGATGTTGTACATCTGTTTAATCGAGACTTACCTAAATGGTTAGAAGCAGCTTATACCGCCTTATACCAACATTTGCAGACACAGGGCAGCAAATGTGACTGGAGCATAGAAATTACATGCCCCTCCCATGCTGTTATTGATCGATGCCGTATCAATTTTTCCGGTTCGCAAGGTATTATTCTGGACAGTGCCAATCAGCAATTACTCTATTATAAAACAAAGGATTTGCCGGAATTACATGCCCTTCAATGCACAAATGCCCACCCGTTAGAAGCATTTGAGTGTTTTTCTCTCCCCTACTCCGATATTCTCCAGGCACAGCTTATTACTTCAAAGCACGCCTATACGCAAATGAAAACGAAAGGCGGCATTTCTCAAGGCACCGCCGAACAGCATGCCGCCGGGCAAACGGTCTATGACAAATTAGCAATCGTTATTCAAATCAAGAATCCCAATCATCCATATATAGAATTAGACTTTTCTAATCATACCGCGGTATCTGAACTGTGGAAAAACCTTCAGACCTCCGGCATATTAGGAAATATCTTTGAAACCGAGACTAAATTCAGCATTTCATATGCAGGCTGTGATACCGATATCAAGATTCAAAAGCGTTTCTCTGCTATTCCATCGCTTCCATTTGCTCTGACGTCGATCGGACCGGCACAGTTAAATATGTTAAATCAAACCCTGCTCCATCTGGAAGCGATTGCACAAGCTGATCCGTCCGATTCCGCACCTGTTTCATGATTGTCATAATAAAAAAGCGTCTGCTCACGCAGACGCTTTTTCCATATTCACTTACGCATCATTCGACAGATGGAACTTATCGAACGCATAGAACACAAGGCTCATGATCATGCCAACGATAGCGGCGAGGGTCATACCGGAGAGCGATACATCGCCCAGCGCCAGCGTCACGCCGGACAGGCCGGTAACAAAGATAACCGAGGTCAGGATCATGTTGCGGTTCTTGCTGTAATCCACATGATTATCAACCAGAATACGCAGACCGGAGGTGCCGATCATGCCGTACAGCAGGAACGAGATACCGCCGATGACCGGACCCGGAATGGTCTGGATAAGCGCCGCCAGCGGACCAACGAACGAACAGATGATACTCAGCACAGCCGCGCCGCCGATCACGCGCACGGAGTACACCTTGGTGATTGCCATAACGCCGATGTTCTCGCCGTAGGTGGTGGTCGGCACCGAGCCGATAAAGCCGGAGATCATGGTCGAGAAGTTATCCGCGAACAGCGAACGGTGCAGACCGGGATCTTTCAGCAGATCGCGGCCGATGACCTTGCCGGTAACCAGCTGATGACCGATATGCTCGTTTGCGATAACCAGAATGACCGGAAGAATGATCAGGATGGCGTTGATGTCAAACTTCGGGGTCTGGAAATTCGGGATGGAGATAAAGCTGGTGTGCAGCGCATCAATGATGGTCTGAGTCTCGATAACACCGGTGAGCACACCCGCGATGTAGCCGCAGATAATGGCGATCAAAATCGGGATAGTCGAGAAGAAGCCGCGGAACAGCACGCTGCCGAATACCGCAACGGCCAGCGTTACAAGGAAGGTGACAACCGTTCCGGTGGTGACGCTGTCACCGACAATGCAGCCGGTAGAAGCCGCAGAGCCTGCCAGCTCAAGGCCGATCAGCGCAACGACCGGGCCCATGGCTGCGGGCGGCAGAACGACGTTGATCCAGTCCGTACCGCATTTATAGATAATGAATGCGAGCACACAGCCGCACGCACCCACGACAACAAAGCCGCCGAGTGCATACTGATAACCCCAGTTGTTGATAACGATGGTCGCCGGTGCGATAAATGCGAACGACGAGCCGAGATACGCGGGCGCCTTGCCCTTGGTGATGAGGATGAACAGCAACGTGCCGATACCGTTCATGAACAGCACAATCGCCGGGTTCATCTTGAAGATGAACGGCACGAGCACGGACGCGCCGAACATCGCAAACATATGCTGGATGGACAGCGGCACGAGCAGGCGCGGCGGCACCTTTTCCTCTACCTGAATGATTCTGTTGCTTTGCATCGTTTTTTCATTCCCCCTAAAATATTTCTCTTTTACCAAAACCCGTCAGCGGAACAGATTTTTGATCTGCTCCATCCGGGCACATGTCATATTATACCCCATTTCGTACCCCCATTCCAGCTTTTTCACGTCTTTTTCAAAGCTGTTCAGCGATTTTTCGGGCTGAAGGAGCACGGTGTCCTGCGGTTTGTTCTCCGCAAGTCGGTGACAGAAGCAGACTGTCTCGTTGTAGTGCTTGGCACGCTCAAGCAGCACCTTGGGCATTGCCGGATATTTGCGCTTCAGCCACTTTGCGGCCAGCTCCACGCCACGCGTCAGCGTCTTGCGGTAGCTTTCCGGCTGCGTGAGCACAATCAGATTGCGCTCGTTGCCGTCGTGCAGGCTGCGCAGAATCGGGATCGGGTCGGCCAGACCGCCGTCGTAATAGGTCTCGCCGTCCATCTGCACCGGCGGAAAGTAGATCGGGATGGCGCAGGTCGCTCGCAGCATCGTGCATGGACGGTCCATGCGCATGCCGTCGAGATATTCGGCTTTGCCTGTCTTTGCATTGGTGACACCGACCAGATATTTTCCCTGATATTTGTGAAATTCGTCCCAGTCAAACGGCATGAGCTGGTTCGGGATGGTGTCGAATACGAAATCCGTGCCGAAAATGGAGTGGTCGTGCAGCAGGTTGCGCGCGCCGAAATAGCGCTTGTCGCCACGATACTGCCGCAGTATGTTGATGTTGCGCTCACGCTGCCGTGAGAGATACGACGCCGCATAGGTGATGCCGGCGGACACGCCGATGACGTAATCGAACATGATGCCGTTGTCGAGCAGCGCGTCCATCACGCCGCAGGAGAATACCGGGCGGAAGGTTCCGCCCTCTAAGACTAAACCGGGCATAATTAACCTGCCTTTCTTACTATTTTTCTGAAATCAAGAGAGTTTTCGTATTTTTCGGCACACGCTGTCTGGTGCAGTAAAAATCCACGCTATTTTACAAAAAGACAGACCAACAATCGAAATCATCGGTCTGTCTTTCTGACGCTCAGCGGAAAACCGCCGAGTAAAATGCTATTGAATTAGCCGATCATCTTTGCGGTGCTTACCTTGATGCCGGGGCCCATGGTAGAAGCAACAACGCAGGAACGAACGTACTGACCCTTTGCAGCAGCCGGCTTAGCCTTGATGATAGCACCCATCAGAGCGTCGAAGTTGTCCTGCAGCTTCTCAGCGCCGAAGGAAGCCTTGCCGATCGGGCAGTGGATGATGTTGGTCTTGTCGAGACGGTACTCGATCTTACCAGCCTTGGACTCCTGAACAGCCTTGGTAACGTCCATAGATACGGTACCAGCCTTCGGGTTCGGCATCAGGCCCTTAGGACCAAGCACGCGGCCCAGACGGCCTACAACGCCCATCATGTCCGGGGTAGCGATAACTACGTCGAACTCAAAGAAGTTCTCCTTCTGGATGCGCTCCATCAGGTCCTCTGCACCAACGATGTCTGCGCCTGCAGCCAGAGCCTCGTCAGCCTTTGCGCCCTTAGCGAATACAGCAACGCGAACCTGCTTGCCGGTGCCGTGGGGCAGAACGATAGCGCCGCGAACCTGCTGGTCAGCGTGACGGGAGTCAACGCCCAGCTTTACGTGCAGCTCGATGGTCTCATCGAACTTAGCCTTCGCGGTGGAAACAACGGTGGAAAGCGCTTCAGCCGGATCGTACTGCTTGGTGCGGTCGATCGTCTTTGCGCTGTCTACATACTTTTTACCTTTATGCACAATAAATCCTCCTTAAGTGGTTAAGCGGGAACTTGAATAACCCTCCCACTGTATGCGGCAGATAGCCGCAGCTTCGTACAACAAATAAAAACCGGAGATTACTCCTCGACGGTGATACCCATCGAACGGGCGGTGCCCGCGATCATGCTCATAGCAGCTTCCAGGGAAGCAGCGTTCAGGTCGGGCATCTTGGTCTCTGCGATCTTCTGGCAGTCAGCCTTGGACAGCTTTGCAACCTTGGTCTTGTTCGGTACAGCAGAACCGGACTCGATGCCGCAAGCCTTCTTGATCAGAACCGGCGCCGGAGGCGTCTTGGTAACGAAGCTGAACGAACGGTCAGCATAAACCGTAATGATAACCGGAATGATCATGCCGGCATCGTTCTTGGTGCGCTCGTTGAATTCCTTGGTGAAAGACATGATGTTTACACCGTGCTGGCCGAGAGCCGGACCTACCGGGGGAGCCGGGGTTGCCTTGCCTGCGGGAATCTGGAGCTTAATATAACCTACTACTTTCTGTGCCATGTTGAAAGGTTCCTCCTTCAAAAAATGTGGTGGCTGGCGAGTTCCTAATTGGCACGGAACTCTCCCACTTGCCGTAAATGCGGAAATCTATCTTCCGCTCATTGTCACTCGTCGAGAGTTTCAACCTGATCGAGCTCAAGCTCGACAGGGGTTTCGCGGCCGAACATGGAAACGGTTACGTTTACCTTGTTCTTATCCGGCTCAACCGACGATACAACGCCGATAAAGCCTGCCAGCGCGCCGTCGATAACGCGAACACTGTCGCCTGCGGCGTAGTTTACCTCGATCTCGCGCTTTTCCACGCCCATTGCGATGATCTCTTCCTCAGTCAGCGGAATCGGCTTGGAGCCGCCGGACTTGTCCTGACCCAGAAAACCGGTGCAGCCGCGCGTATTGCGAACCAGATACCAGGTTTCATCGGTCATGATCATCTTAACGAGCACGTAGCCCGGGTACAGCTTGCGCTCTACCTCGCGGCTTTTGCCGTCCTTTACCTCAACGACCTTCTCGGTCGGGATGTTGACGGCTTGGATCAGGTCATGCAGCTTGCGGTTTTCGACCGCTTTTTCGATCGAAGAGGCTACCTTGTTTTCGTAGCCGGAGTACGTATGAACAACGTACCATTTTGCAGCGTCTGACATTGTTGCCTCCTTTTAAGTTAGGCGGCGAAATGTTTAAGCAGCGTCTGGACACCAAGACCGAATACGATGTCAAGCACCCAGATGAAAATACCGATGATGACTACGCAGGCGATAACGACCAGCGTGTTGTTCGTCGTCTGCTCACGGGTGGGCCAGACGATCTTACGGCATTCGCTCTTCAATTCGCGGAACCACTTGCCGATACGAGCAAAGAGACCGGGCTTTTTCGCTTTGGTTTCTTCAGCCATTAAGCTACTTCCTTTCCCTTACTTCGTTTCGCGGTGAAGCGTGTGCTTCCGGCAGAAACGGCAGTACTTGTTCATTTCCAGACGATCCGGATCATTCTTCTTGTTCTTCATTGTGTCATAGTTTCTCTGCTTGCACTCGGTGCAGGCCAGCGTGATCTTTACGCGCATAGATAACGGCACCTCCTTTTAATATCTCGCTTCGTTTCCGTATCCCTGTGACACGGCTTGAAGCTAATTGCCTCCCTCTGTCAGCGTTCCGACGTCAACTTTTCAGACACACGAAAAATAGGCGCAAAAAAAGAACCTGCATAGGTGTTTTTAGTATAGCATGTGAGGGATTTGCGGTCAAGCATTTTTTCTGAAAAAGTGCTGATTATTTTCGTTTTTTATGGTATACTCAGGGTAATCACACGGGCAGAAAACACCGATTTGAAAAACTGCCCAAGAAACAGGAGTATGACTATGCGTATTTTGGGCATTGATTACGGAGACGCCCGCACCGGCCTTTCGATCTCCGATCCTTCCGGCTTTCTGGCCGGCTCGCCGAGCGTGATCCACGAATGGAATTACGCCAAGCTGGTGGACAAGCTGGCGGCATTCATTCAGGAAAACAAGATTGAGGAGATCGTCCTCGGCCACCCGAAGAACATGGACGGCACAGTTGGCCCTCGTGCCGAGAAGTGCGAGACTCTGGCGAAGGAGCTGGAGGAACGCACCGGACTGCACGTTGTGCTGTGGGACGAGCGCCGCACGACGGTCGCCGCACACGAAATCCTGCACCGCAGCGGCAAAAAAGAGAAAAAGCACCGTCAGAACGTCGATGCAGTCGCGGCAACGCTTATCCTGCAGGGCTATCTGGATTTTAAGCGCCGCCAGTGATTTCCGGTATATCTATTTATATAGTATCCTTTTTCGGCACCTGTTCCCCGCAGGTGCCGTTTGCTTTTCCAATAACTTCTTTCGATAAGAAACATTTCTTGACGGTTTGGCTTTTTTCTGCTACAATAAGAAAAACTTCAATACTTTACCGTGTGCAAGTCCCGCTGCATGCGGTTTTTGTTTCTAAGGAGAATGATACATGTCTATTCTTTTCAGCCTGCTCACAAACCCGGTCACGATATCCGTACTGGTGCTCTGTGTTCTGTGCCTGACCGGTTTGAATGTGCTGCTGTCCATGCTCATCGCGTGCATCATCGGCGGCGTGGCCGGCGGTATCCCGCTGCTGAACGCGCCCGAGGGCACGCAGACCGTTATGCAGCTGCTGACCGGCGGCTTTGCCAGCAACGCCACGACTGCGCTGGCGTACATCCTGCTCGGCACGTTTGCCACCTGCATCGCCACGACCGGTCTGGCCGACATTCTGTCGAAAAAGCTGTCGCGCCTGCTCGGCGGACACAAACTGGCGCTCATTGGTGTGCTGACGCTCGTTGCCTGCCTGTCGCAGAACCTCATTCCGGTGCATATCGCATACATCCCGATTCTCGTGCCGCCGCTGCTCCGCATGATGAACCGTATGCGGCTTGACCGGCGTGCCGTTGCGTGTGCGCTGGCGTTCGGCCATAAAGCGCCGTATATCACCATTCCGTTTGGTTTCGGATTGATTTTTCAACGCGTTATCGCGGATAATCTGAGTGAAAACGGTCTTTCTGTAACGGTCAAGGACGTTACCGCCGCCAACTGGAGTATTGGCGTTGCCATGCTGATCGGTTTGTTCATCGCCGTGTTTGTCCTGTACCGCAAGCCGCGTGACTACCACGACATTGAAGCAGACACCTCCGCTGCCGAGGTAATTTCGGAAAAGCTCGAGTATCGCCATTATGTCATGCTTGCCGCCGCGATTGTTGTCGCAGTCGTGCAGGTTATCAGTCAGGATCTGGCGCTTTCCGCGCTGTGCGGCCTGATCATCATCATCGCGTTCCGCGCTATCAAATGGAGTGACATTGACGAGCAGATCGAGGGCGGTATCCGTCTGATGGGTCAGATTGCCATCATTATGCTGGTGGCAGGCGGCTACGCCTCGGTCATCAAGGCCACCGGCGGCATTGACGCGCTCGTAAACGCCGGTATTTCCGCCGTAGGCGGCAGCAAGGTTGTCGCTGCGATTGTCATTACGCTCATCGGCCTGTTGGTGACGATGGGCATCGGCACCTCGTTCGGCACTGTGCCCGTGCTCGCTGTGCTGTTCGTGCCGATGTGCAGCTCGCTTGGGTTCTCCACTCCGGCTACCATCCTGCTCATTTCGGCCGCCGCTGCCCTCGGTGATGCAGGCTCGCCCGCATCCGATACCACGCTCGGCCCAACCTCCGGTCTCAACGCCGACGGTCAGCACGATCATATCCGCGATACCTGCATCCCAACGTTTATCGCGTTTAATATTCCGATTATGATCTGCGCGATTTTGATGTCGCAGGTGCTGTAAAACAGCACCCCTGCAAACACCCCTGCAATAATAATTAAGGTTTAAGGCGCGACGATGAAAAACGCTCGAGATTACTCGAGCGTTTCAGTCTGTCGATAAAGTCAATCTATCGTTTTTACTTTTCGTGCGGCAGCACGCATAAAATAGAATTTGCACAGCAAATTCATAATTCCCGGGGGCATGGTCCAGACCACCCTCTCTTGCCGCTATGCGGCAATTCACCTTGTGTACCTCGGGAATTATACAAGGGACGAAAAATTGTGCCCGTAGGGCGCGGCTTTTCGTCGAGATTCGATTGAAAGCGTAGTTTCAATCGAGAGGATGCTCGAAAAACGGAGTTTTTCGACAGCCTCAAACGCTCGAGATTACTCGAGCGTTTTATTTTTTATCCACAGCAATGTGGATAACTCGGTGGAAAGCTACTCCATCTTTCCATCCAGAATTTCCGCAATATCGTCAATCAGCTGTTCCCAGTCATCCTCGGTGCCCTCGGTCTGCAGAAATCCGGTGCCCATATCGTTGACAAAGGCGTGTCCGATGTCGATATAACTGTCGTAATCCGGCTCATGATAGCCGTATTCCGTGCCGAGCAGCACGATTTCGTCGCATTCATCGCCCTGCAGGTGCGCCATCGCTACATTGAGAAAGCCGTTTTCCGCCATGCTGTCATCATCGTCCGGCGCCGCCCATGCACGCTCCCAGTATTCATCCTCGTCCTCGTTGAACAGGCCATCCTTGTAATAGTCCAGCCCACGCCGAATGCTCTGCTTGAGAAAATTTCGGTCCATGTTGTTCGCTCCCCTTTTCTCTGTTTTGCGACTTTATTATAGCATGTGCAACTCGTTTTTCAAGTCGGTAAATTATCCACAAACTTGTGGACAAATTTGTGCGCAATTTCTTTTCATACACGCTCCGCTGTGCTATACTGCTGACAGAACCATCAGGCGAACCGAGGGACCCAGCATGAAAACATTAGGCATTGACATCGGCACCACAACAATCAGCGCGGCTGTGCTCGAGGACGAGCAGTTCCTCGCCAGCGAAACGCGGGCAAACAGTGCCTTTATTCCGTCTGCGCTGGCGTGCGCACGCGAGCAAGACGTGGAAAAGATCACGCAAACCGCACTATCTGTCGTGCAAATGCTGTTTGAACGCTATCCGGATATTCATTCCATCGGCGTAACTGGGCAAATGCACGGCATTCTGTATGTGGATGCGGACGGTAATGCCGTCAGTCCGCTGTACACCTGGCAGGACGCACGCGGCAGCCTGCCGCACAGCAAAACCGAAAGCTGGGTGCAGTATCTCACGCGCGTGACCGGATACCTTGCCGCGGCAGGCTATGGTCTGGTAACGCACGCGTACAACCTTGCCGCCGGACTTGTGCCGCCCGCCGCCGTCACCTGCTGCACCATCGGTGACTACCTTGCCATGCGGCTGTGCGGATTGGCTGCGCCGCGCATGGATGCCAGCAACGCCGCAAGCATCGGCTTCTTCGACGCGGAACGCTGTGCTTTCGACCAAAACGCTCTGCAAAAAGCCGGTATCGCCCCGAGCTTTGTCCCGCAGCTTGCTGCTGAACCGGTAATCGGGTACTTCCGGAATGCGGCTGTCTGTGCCGCCATCGGTGACAATCAAGCCAGCTTTCTGCGCTCGGTGCGCGACAAAACCGCTGAAATGCTCGTGAATGTCGGCACCGGCAGTCAGTTTTCCGTGTTTACGCCGCACTATCTGCAGGCAGACGGCTTAGAGACCCGTCCCATGCCGGGCGGCGGCTATCTTCTGGCCGGTGCTTCGCTGTGCGGCGGACGCGCTTACGCGCTGCTCGAGCAGTTTTTCCGCTCCACCGCGTCCATGCTCGGCACGGAAGTGCACAGCTGCTACGACGCAATGGCGCGTCTGCTGGATGAAAATCCGCGTCCGGATGATGTGCCTGCCATCTGCACCCTGTTTGAAGGCACGCGTGCGGACAGCAGCCTGACCGGCAGTATTTCCGGTCTTACAACGCATAATTTCACGCCTTTACACCTGATTTACGGCGTGATGGACGGCATGGCCGACGAGCTGCACCGCATGTACACCGCATATCGGCAGGCCGGCGGTACGCCGAAAAGGCTGATCGGCTCGGGCAACGGTCTGCGGCAGAACCGGTATCTGCAGCAGCGCTTTGAGACTGCCTTCGGCTGTCCGCTCACGCTGTCCGATGGCCGTGAGGAAGCTGCCGCAGGCGCGGCACAGTTCGCTGCGGAGCAGCAGATTTGACAGCAGCAAGATTATTGAACAAGTCGTATCATCAATATTTTGAATTTCGCGCGTTAGTGCGCATGAATAGCATTTGCTTTGCAAATGCCAAAAAAGTCAGGGCGTGTATCTGCAGGGTTCGGAAAGGATGGAACGCTATGCAAGCCTTCAAAAAAGTCGATATGGAAAGCTGGCCTCGCCGTGAGCACTACCGCTACTATACCGAGGCTCTCAAGGTTGAATTCAATATGACGGCGCCGGTGGATGTGCAAAACCTGCTCCGTTTCTGTCATGCACACGGCTGTAAATTCTACGCAGCGGCGATTTACTGCGTCACCAAGGCGCTGGGCCGCATCGAGAACTTCCGCATGTTCAAAAACGCGGACGGCGAACTCTGTGTCTGGGATAAAATCGTGCCGAATTTCACGTTCTTTCATCCGGATGACTGCACATTTTCCGACTGCTGGACGGACTTTTCCGAGGATTTCCCCACGTTTTACAACGCCATTACCGCAGATATGCAGACCTACAAGGATGTCAAGGGCATCAAGACCAAGCCGAACCAGCCTGCGAATTTCTACTGCGTATCCTGTACGCCGTGGACGGCGTTTACCGGCTGCGGCAGCCGCGTCGCGGACGGACAGCCTGCATACTTCCCCATCGTTGTCATGGGAAGGTATGAAAAATGCGGCGGCAAGGTCAATATGCCGGTCAATATCACCATCGCACATGCGGTAGCAGATGGATACCACGCAGGCCTGTTCTTCCGGTATCTGCAGGAAGAACTCGATTCCTTGCGCTAACTATACAAAAATCCACGCTCTTCTTTGTGAAGAGCGTGGATTTTCTTATTCATTCTGTCCAAATATTGCCCCGTCCAGCATCAGCACATCCTCCATCGGAATCACCGTGCCGTCTGTCAGGGTCAGCCGCCGCGCGAATTCATCCGCCTTTTTGACCACACCGGAAACTGTGCGGTATGCACCGCCGGATTTGCGTTCATCCGGCACAAAATAGGTGATCTCCACCTCGGGTTCTGTATCGAGCACGGAAAGCAGCAGCCGATACCGCTCGTTAAGTGCGGTCAGCATGGTCTCGTCCAGCTCGATTTTACGGTCGGTCAGCCGCGCTGTCTCACGGATAACACCGGCATATCCGGTCAGCGCCGCAAACGGTGAAAACTGCGCCGCACGGTCGCTTATGGGCATCTGCGGACGGGTTGAGGAGACATGATGCGGCAGATTCATAATCCCGGCGTATTTTCGATTGTCTATTACGGACATGCTTCACCTGCTTTCTTCTATTGCGTTTCGTCCAGAAAAATCCACAGCAGCTCATGTACGTCTGCGGAACTCCGGTCGGCCATGGTGATTTTGAGATGTACCCGGCTGCCGTCCCGTATCTGATAGGTCATCTTCAGCGAACCATGCGCCGCAATCTGCTCCTCTATATAGCTGTAATCCAGCAGCTTTGCAAATTCGTCATGATACTCCGGGTGGACCAGTTCGCGGCAGTACTCACGCACGGAAGACATAAACGCATGATGATTATTCTCCAGCATGGTCTTAAAATATGACGGAACATAGATATACCGACAGGTATCCTGCTTGATATTGACCATGTACACTCCCCTGTAAAGCGGTGCGATCGCCTGCAGAAAACGGGTGACATCCCGCTTTTTGATGAGCAGCTGCTTCAGCTTATCGTCGATGATACGCATTTGACGGATACCGCCGTTATTGCGGTAAAACTCCATTTTGTCATGCCGCATGGCCGTTTCAGCCTGATTGACCGTCTCGTTCAGCGTCTGTCTGTCCGTGCTCTCAGATACGCCGACCGAGACCTCATACCCCATCTCACGGATTGTGCCGCAGAACGCCGCAAGGCTTTCTGCAAGCTCCTCCGGCTGACGCGCCGGACACAGCAGGACAAACTCGTCACCGCCAATACGATACGCGCAGTCATCCGGGAAATACTTTCGAATCCCGTCCGCAATCGAGCACAGCATGTGGTCTCCGGCCTCATGTCCCAAGTGGTTGTTGATCTCATGCAGGCCGACGGCATCCATATAAATGCAGGTCAGCCGCGCATAATTCGCCAGCTGAAAGACCTTGAGGTCGTGCTCGTACTTGCAGCGCGTGTACAAATGGGTCAGCACATCATGATTATAGTAGTCCTCGGAATGGTCGGCTGTATGGTGCGACAGCTGCAGTTCCTCTTCACCGAGCACGATGGGCTGACCGTTCTCACCGTTCTTGAGTGAAAGCGTGATTTCCATATTTTCATCCAGAATCATATCATCCGGATATCGTTTTTCCAAATATTCCGCTACCAGACGCAGGACATTTCCGGCGTGATAGCCTTTTTCGCAGATAATTTTCATTAGCTTCTCCGTATGCAGCTGCCTTGCGGCTTCGCAATCCTTCCAGAAAAGATATATTTCCCATATTATTATGAATATATTATATTTCCTTTGATTGCCATATACAAGGATGACTGCCTGAAATGTCGAATTTTCGACACAGAACGTCCGTGAAGAGGCAGAATCAGGCAATATATTTACATTGCCTTAGCATGTTTTTCCGATTATGCGTTATGCCCGCCGATTTTTCCGTTTCGCTCGATGGCAGTCGCGCCTTTCTCGAGGTTCATGCCCTTAAGCAGCGCGTTTTTGCCGTATTTGCCCTTGATGGCAAGCGCCGCCTGCTGCAGCTTTCGCTCCCGCTCGAGTGCGGTCTGCTCTGCCCTCCGGCGCTCCTGCTCGGCAGCATAGTCGGTAAACAGGTCAAGCTGCTCACACCGAGCCGGCTGGGGCGCGTCAGATTCCGGAAGGATGTGATCTGCCACCAGATACATGCGCCGGATGAGCAGATTCGGGTCGATAATACGGTCGAACAGCGTGGTCGCTGCGTCCATGAGCTTTCGCGTAGACGAGGTCAGTTCTCCGAGACTCTGCGTGCCGTGTGCAGATTTTGGAAGCGTGCGCCCGTAGCGATCGGTCTCGGTCTTGCCGTGGTAGTTAATCCGCCGTGCCGGATCGTTCAGGTTATCAATATCGTATCCGACGGTCAGCACAAGCCGGTCGGTGACAAAGCCCTTGCTCACCAGATCGAGTACCAGCTGATCCGCCATTTCGCGGACAACCAGACGTGCCTTGTCCGCTGTATACGGACACGCGAGCACCTGCCCGGTGCTGATGCTGTTGGTGCTCGGCTTGTAGGCTTTGATATCTGCGACCGTGCACGGCTCCCATCCCCACGCATGGTCGATGAGCAGCTCCGCGTTTTTGCCGAACAACTTATACAGCAGATCCTCGCTTTTCTCCGAGCACAGCGCGATATCGCCCATGGTGCACATGCCGTACTGCTCGAGCTTTTTCGCGGTGCCGCGTCCCACGCGCCAGAAATCAGTGAGCGGCTGATGTGACCACAGTTCATGCCGGAATCTGCGCTCGTCCAGCTCGGCGATACGCACGCCGTCGCGGTCGGCGGGAACGTGCTTAGCAACAATATCCATCGCCACCTTGCAAAGAAACAGGTTGGTGCCGATGCCTGCTGTGGCCGTGATGCCGGTGGTGTTCAGCACATCGAGAATGATTTTCCGTGCCAGCTCACGCGCGGTCAGGCCGTAGGTCTGAAGATAGCCGGTCACGTCCATGAACACCTCGTCGATCGAGTACACAACCATGTCCTCCGGTGCGACATATTTCATATAAATGGCATAAATCCGGCTGCTGTACGCCATATAATTCGCCATATGCGGCGGTGCGATGATGAAATTCATCGCAAGAGACGGGTTTTCCCGCAGTTCCGCAGCAGAGTAAGACGCGCCGGTGAATGTATGCCCGGGCGCACGGCGCTGCCGCTCGGCATTGACCTGCTTAACGCGCTGACGTACCTCAAACAGCCGTCCGCGGCCGGAAATGCCGTAGCTTTTCAGCGACGGCGTGACTGCCAGACAGATGGTCTTGTCCGTGCGGGTCTCGTCCGCGACAACAAGGTGCGTGTCGAGCGGATCGAGGTCACGCTCCCGGCACTCCACGGAGGCATAAAAGGATTTCAGGTCGATGGCAAGGTAGGTGTGGGATCGCATGGTTATGCCTCCTTTCTGCGTGTCAGTCAATCAGATAACGATTTTGTATCAGATATCGGATATTCGGGTTATCCATAGATAATGTTCCGGTAACACAGTTCAAATAAGCAAGTAATATCTGTAAATGTGTTCTATATAAGGTTACGAATAGATAATTATCATTTAAGGCAATACCGCATAATTGAACAAAAGCGATTTGCGAATAAATTTTGCGTACTTTTGTAAAATACATTATAATTTTACCCTTTTTAAGAGAGCACCGTCAAGAAAAACCGTCCTCTCATCCCAGTATTCCACAATCCTATGGATAAATTATGGTTTTCAGTGATTTATTGTGCTATACTATCCACAGAACATCCCCAAAAGGAGGAACTTTATTATGGTACAAGTGAATGCGCTCGGTGACGCATGTCCGATTCCGGTCATCAAAACGCTGCACGCGCTGCAGGATTTGAAAGGTGCGGGCACGGTTCAGACGCTGGTAGATAACGAAATTGCGGTGCAGAACCTGACCCGCCTTGCGGAGAGCAAGGGCTGCTCGATCACGACCGAAAAACGCTCGGACAAGGAATTCTGCGTGACGATCACGACTGAAAATTCCATCGGCAAGGCAGAAGCCGATGAGCAGATTGCCTGCACCGTACCGGCGGCGCAGAAAAAGACGGTCGTTGTCATTTCCGCCGACCATATGGGCGATGGCGATGAGGAGCTGGGCCGCATTCTCATCAAGGGCTTTATTTTTGCGCTCACCCAGCAGGAGCACCTGCCGAGCACGATTCTGTTCTACAACGGCGGCGCACGCCTGACCTGCGAAGACTCGGCATCGCTCGAGGATCTGAAAAACCTGGCATCGCTCGGTGTGGAGATTCTGACCTGCGGTACCTGTCTCAACCACTATGGCCTGACCGACAAGCTGGCAGTTGGTGACGTGACCAACATGTATGTCATCACAGAGAAGCAGATGCAGGCCGACCTCATTCTGCGCCCGTGATGCGGCGCAAACGGCCGTTTGCGGTCATCGCGTTCGCGTCCACCGAGCAGGCACTCGCGGCAGAAGCCATGTTCACGCAGCGCGGTCTGCCCGGACGTATGATCCCGATTCCCTCTCAGGTGAGCGCAGGCTGCGGACTGGCATGGAAGGCCGAAACAAGTGAGGAACAGGTGCTCCTCGACACTCTGCATGAAACCGGCATCGGATTCGAGACACATGCTCTCGTCGAACTGTTCGACTGACGGAGGAAATCATGATTTATCTGGATAACGCAGCGACCACGCTGCACAAGCCGCCTGAAGTCGCAGAGGCGGTCAAAAACGCCATTCTTACCGCAGGAAATGCATCGCGCGGCGCACACGGCGTGTCGCTTTCCGCGTCACGCATGGTGTTCGAAACGCGGAGCAAGCTGGCGAAGCTGTTCGGCTGTCCGCGTGCGGACCATGTTGTGTTCACCGCGAACTCCACCGAGGCGCTGAATATTGCACTCTACGGTCTGTTTTCGTCCGGTGATCACGTCATTTCGACTGATTTGGAACACAATTCCGTGCTCCGTCCGCTGTATGATCTGCAGATGCGCGGCGTATCGGTAGATTTTGTACCGGCGGACCGTCAGGGCAATATCCGCTATGAGGATATGGAAACGCTCTTTCGACCGGAAACCAAGGCCGTTGTCTGCACGCATGCATCCAATCTGACCGGAAACCTGCTCGATATCGCCAAAATCGGTACAATGGCGCACGAACACGGTGCCCTTCTGGTTGTCGATGCATCGCAGACGGCAGGCGCGGTGCCAATCAACATGCAGCGCATGAACATTGACGTGCTCTGCTTCACCGGCCACAAGGGCCTGATGGGTCCGCAGGGAACCGGCGGTCTGTGCATCCGACCGGGCGTAGAGCTTCGGCCGCTGCTCCGCGGCGGCACCGGCATTCACTCCTACGACCGCGAACAGCCGCAGGCGTATCCTGCACGGCTCGAGGCGGGCACGCTCAATACGCACGGCATCGCCGGACTGCATGCCGCGCTGAAATTTATCGAAAAAGCCGATGTTTCGGCTATTGGAGCACACGAACGCGCACTCATGCGGCGGTTTTACGACGGTGTGAAGGGCATTGACGGCGTGACCGTCTACGGCAATTTCTCCCGGCCGGAACGCGCAGCTGTCGTGGCACTTAACATCCGCGATTATGACTCCGCCGAGGTCGCGGACGCGCTGTTTGCCGATTATGACATCGCCACACGCGCCGGTGCACACTGTGCGCCGCGCATGCACGAGGCGCTCGGCACCGTGCAGCAGGGCGCGGTTCGCTTCAGCTTTTCGTATTTTAACACGGAAAATGAGGTCGATACCGCAATTGCCGCCGTGCGGGAGCTGGCGGAGTAATCCTGCATTTTCCCCAAAGGAGCCTTACCTATGAGCAACCAGCTTGCCGTGCTGTTCCCCGGCATCGGCTACCATATCGACAAACCGCTGCTGTATTACAGCGCAAAACTTGCACGCGCACGCGGCTGTTACCTGCTCGCGGTGCAGTATCCCGCTCTGCCGACCGGTTTAAGAGGTCACACCGAAAAAATCGAACAAGCTGTGCAGACCGCGCTTTCTGCCGCAGAGGAACAGCTTACCGCCATCGACTGGACCGCTTACGACCGCGTTTTCTTCCTCTCGAAAAGCATCGGCACTGCGATTGCCGCACGCTACGCCGTCCGGCAGGGCATTCATCCGCGGCAGGTGTACTACACACCGATTGAGCAAGCCCTGCCCTATCTCGACCCGACCGGCATTGCCTTTCACGGCACCGCCGATCCGTGGGCGGATACCGAGATAATCACGGACGGCTGCCGGAAAATCGGCATTCCGCTCTATCTGACCGAAAACGCCAACCACTCAATGGAAACCGGCGACGTTCTGCGGGATATTACCGTTCTGCATACCATCCTGCAGCAGACTGCAGAATGGATGGATTCTCCGGCGTGACCGCCGTTTTCCGTTTACTTTTTCCGCCCTCTATGATAAAATAGACTATCATAATGAGGAAGTATGTCTATGAGAAAAAATGTACTCGAATATTTGGAATCCTCTGCCCGAATGCACGCGGACAAGCCTGCGTTCTGCGATGAGAACCGCGTGTTCACCTTCGGCGAGCTGCTGAAGGCCGCACAGGGTCTGGGCACCCACCTTGCCAAAACCGTCGATACGCTGCACAAGCCGGTCGCGGTTTTGATCGGCCGCACGGCCGAAAGCGTTGCCGCGATGCAGGGTGTGCTGTATGCGGGCGGCTGTTACGTTCCGATCGACGACCACATGCCGGAAGCGCGTATCCGCCGTATTTTCGAGCAGGTCCATCCTGTTGCCATCGTCTACGCCGAGGGCAACCGCAGGCAGGCTGAGCCGCTTGCCGACTGTGCCCCGCTCATCTCGATGGACGAGGGCTTTGCAGCACCGGCTGACGCAAACCTGCTGCAGTCCATCCGTGAGAGCGTACTGGATATCGACCCGGTTTACCTGCTGTTCACCTCGGGTTCGACCGGTGCGCCGAAGGGAATCGTCATTCCGCACCGTGCGGTCATCGACTTCACCGACTGGATGAGCGAGTTCTGCGGCTACACCGAGCATGATATTTTCGGCAATCAGGCGCCGTTTTACTTTGATCTTTCGTGCAAGGATCTGTACCAGACCCTTTCGCTCGGTGCAACCTGCCATATTTTCTCGAAAAAGCTGTTTACCTTCCCGATGCTGCTGCTCAAGGAGATGGAGCGTGTCGGCGTGACCGCCATCAACTGGGCGACCAGCGCGTTCCACTTTGTGGCAAGCTCGGGTGCACTGAGCAAGTGCGCGCCGCCCACGCTGCGCAAAGCCGCTCTCGGCGGTGAAGCGCTGCAGGCGCGCTATGTGAACGCGTGGAAGGCCGCGATTCCGGGTCTCGAGGTTGTCAATATGTACGGACCGACCGAGACCACCGTGGACTGTGCCGCATTCCATCTCACCCGCGACTACCGCGACGATGAAGCCATTCCGATCGGCAAAGCCTGCCGCAACATGCAGATTATACTGCTCGACAAGGACGGCAAGCCCGTTCCGGACGGCGAGGCCGGCGAGATCTGCGTGCGCGGCAGCGGACTGGCCAGCGGCTACTTCGGCAACTGGGAAAAGACGAACGAATGCTTCATCCAAAACCCGACAAACCCGTATTTCCGCGATATTCTGTACCGCACAGGCGATATTGCCGTCAAGAAGGACGACGGTCTGCTGTATTTCCTGTCGCGGCAGGACGGACAGATCAAGCACATGGGCTACCGCATCGAGCTTGGCGAAATCGAGACCGCGCTGCACAGCGTGGACGGCATCGCGGCCGCAGCCTGCCTGTTTGACCGCAGCCGCGACCGCATCCTCTGCATCTACGAGGGCGAGCCGGACGCCGCGGCACTCGCGCGTGCCATGCGCAGGCTGGTGCCCAAGTATATGCTGCCCAACATCTACGAAAAGCTGGACGCACTGCCGATGAACGCCAACGGCAAGATCGACCGTGTCAAGCTGAAGGAGCAATTTATCCATGCGGAAGATTGAGAATTTCGCACAGATTTCCGATCTGCTGAACGCACAGCTCAAGCGCGGTGTCCTCACCAACAACTTTCTGCGCGGTGAGGACTACACGCGCGAAATCGCAAACGGACTGTACATCCACGAGGCAGACGGCGCACTGCTGCTGTTCCGCGAACGCGGCGACCACCTTGTGATGACGTTTTATCTGCACCCGAACGCGGTGCTTTCCCTGCCGGAGACGGACAGACCGGTTGTGACCGAGCTGTCCTGCCGCGCGAAAGACGCGGAGGTCATGGCTAATGCCGCCGAGCAGTTCTGTGCCCTCGGTTTTCGTCAGGTGCTGCGCCGCACGCGGCGCACCCGCAAACCGGAAGCATTTCCGGCGGAAACAACCGCAGTTCCTGCAAAGCCGGAGGATTTCGAGGATGTTTCCCACTTTTTAAGTGAGCACTTCTCCGCTCTCACCGGCTGTCTGCCGACTGCGGACGATCTGCGTGAAAACCTCGCAACCGGCCACACCGTTATCACCCGGGACGAACAGGGCGTTTCCGGCGTGCTGCATTTTGCGGTTTCCCGCGTCTCGACCGAGATTCGGCACCTTGCCGTGCGTGCGGACTGCCGCGGACGCGGACTTGCATGTGAACTGCTCACCGCCTACCTGAATGTGACAGACGGCGCAAAAAGTCAGGTATGGGCGCGGACCGGCAATGCTCCGGCCGAGCATTTTTACGAACAACACGGCTACCGGCCCGACGGATGGACTTCCGCCGTGCTGCAATATAATTAAAGGAGAAATCGACCATGAGAGAAAAAATTATCGAAATTCTGAATGAGATCTGCCCCGGCAACGACTTTGAGAACGAAACTGCCATCATCGACGACGGCATCATCGATTCCCTCGACATCGTAGCCGTTATTTCCGAGCTGATGGAGGAGTTTGACGTTCAGCTGGGTGTCAACGACCTGACGCCGGAGAACTTCAACTCGGTTGACGCCATCGTTGAACTGATCGAGAACGCGCAGGACTAATGGCTTTTACTTCCGCTTCATTTATCGTACTTACCATTGCGAGCGTGCTGCTCTACTACATCGTGCCGAAAAAGGCACAGTGGTGCATCCTGCTGCTGGCGAGTGCGGCGTTTTACATGGCCGGCTCGGTCAAGGCGTTTGCGTGGGTGGTTCTGGTGGCCGGAATGACCTGGGTAACCGGACTCATTCTCGGGTGCTATAACGCCATCAAGCCTGCCGACAAGGCGCAAAAGACCCAAATACAGCACAAAAAGAGGCAGATCGCGGTAATTTGCGCGGTCTGCTGTTTTGGCTTGCTCTACGCGATGAAATACTGGAATTTCACGCTCGAGCTGCTGCCGTCCGCGCTCGGCAATCACATTCCCCGATGGGATTTTGTCGTGCCGCTCGGTCTGTCGTTTTTCATTTTCCAGTCCATGAGCTACGTTATTGACGTGTACCGCGGCAAATATGCGCCCGAGCGCAATCCGCTGCGCTACGGTCTGTTCGTATCGTTCTTCCCGCAGATGGTGCAGGGACCGATCAGCCGTTTCGATCAGCTGGCGCCGCAGCTTACCGCAGAGCGCAAGCTGTGCTGGGACGACCTGCAGATCGGCATTCAGCTGGCGCTCTGGGGGTACTTCAAAAAAATCGTCATCGCCGACCGCGCGGCTGTTCTGGTAAACAACGTCATCATGGAGAACTGTCCCTACGGCGGTGCTGTCATTGCGCTCGGTATTCTGTTTTACTGCATTCAGCTGTACTGCGATTTTTCCGGCGGCATCGACATCACACGCGGCGTCGCGCGCATGTTCGGCATCGATATGACACTCAACTTCCGCCGACCGCTGTTTTCCACCTCGCTCACCGACTACTGGCGCCGCTGGCACATCACACTCGGTGCGTGGATGCGCGACTATGTGTTCTATCCTCTGGCGTTTTCCAAGCCGTTCGGCAAGCTCGGCAAGTGGGCGCGCAAGCATTTCAAGGGCATGATGGGCAAGATCTGTGCCACCTCGACCGCTACGTTTATCGTGTATTTGATCATCGGCATCTGGCACGGCGCCAACTTCCGCTACATTGCGTTCGGCCTGTGGAACGGTATCCTCATTACCGCTTCCCTGCTGATGGAGCGCCGCTTCCTTTCGTGGAAGGAAAAGCTGCACATCAACGACAAATCGACCGGCTGGCGCATCTTTATGACCGTCCGCACGTTCGGACTGGTGTTTATCGGCCGTTATTTCACCCGCGCACCGCGTCTCAAAACTGTATTCGCGCTGCTCGGCACAACCGTGCTGCATCCGCATTTCAGTGAGTTTTCGTCGGTTGTGCCGACGCTTGGATTGAGTATTTCCGACTTTATCATCATTTTTGTCGGCATTCTCATCGTCCACGGTGTGGAGTTCTTTGAGGAACGCGGCACCGATGTGCAGGCGTGGCTCAACGAGCGCCCGGCGCTCGTGCAGCTGACCGTGCTAACCGTTTCGCTCGTGGTCCTGCTGCTGTTCGGCATTTTCCGTGCCGGATACATCTCGTCCGAGTTCATCTACAAGCAATTTTAAGGAGGCAGAACATGAACGCAAAAAAATGGGTGCTTTCTCTGCCCGTTATCGCGCTGATTCTGGCCGTTCTGCTGGCCGGATTCAACTACGTCACCGACCCGTTCGGCGCATTCGGTGACCGATTTATGCAGTGGTTTTCGTATGACGAGACCAACAATCCGCGTGCGGCGAAGATCTCCTATCTCGAGCAGCACCATGACGAGTACGACTCGTATTTTCTCGGCTGCTCGTCCACCAGCTCGCTGCCGACCGAGTCGTTTAACGAGATGCTGAACGCCAGATTCTACAACATGATCATGTACGGCGCGGATATGAAGGACTGCGAAAAGATTGCAAACTACCTGATCGACAACTACACGGTCAAAAATCTGGTGCTGAATGTGTATCTGGACAACGGACTGACCTACGATGATGAGTCCAACAAGCTGACCCATAGTCTGCACTACAAAACCGACCCGGATATGTCCGCGCTGTCGTATTACTCGCGGTTTCTCCCCGCGGACCCGCGATACGGCTATCAGAAGCTGGTGAATAAGAGCAAGGACACGCTCATGCCGCAGTCGTTCGACGTATTCGACGAGCAGACCGGTGCGTATGACAAGCGCGTGCGTGATGTGGAGCCGATCGGCTCTACCGCGGATTATCTGAACGCCTATCCGGTATTCACCAATTATCCCAACCACGAGCCGTTGCACCTGTACAAGACCGAAGCCTGCATGCAGTCGGTGGCCGCAATCCGCAAGGTTTGTGAGGAAAACGGCGTCAATCTGATTGTGCTGACCGCTCCGGTGTACACCGACTATTACAAGAACTTTTACGACGAGGATATCACGAATTTCTACGAATCTCTTGCCAAAGTGACCGATTACTGGGATTTTTCGTCCTCGTCTGTCAGCAGCGAGCCGCGCTTCTTCTACGACAGCACGCACTTCCGTAACAACATTGGCGAGATGATGGCAACCCGCATTGCCGAGAAGGAGTATCCCGACTTTACGCCTGCTATCACCGCAATTCCATCGGATTTCGGCACTTATGTGACCTCTGACACGCCGCATGACTATTTCACGCAGCGTCCTGCACCGCGCACGGACGACGACACCGCCGTTCAGGTTCCGGTGCTAACGTGGCACCAGCTGACCGAGGAGGTGAGCGGCTCAGCTACCATTTCGCCGGAGACGTTCCGCAAACAGATTCAGGCGCTTTCCGATGCCGGCTGCAACACGATTTCGCTCGAGGAATTGCGTGATTACGTCTACAACGGTACGCCGCTGCCCGAAAAGCCGATTGTTCTCACGTTTGACGACGGCTATCTGAGCAACTACGAGGACGCATTCCCTGTCCTCAAGGAATACAACATGAAGGCGACCATTTTCGCCATCGGCGTTTCCATCGGCAAGGACACCTACAAGGATACCGACCACGCCATGACACCGCACTTCGGCGCGGCTGAAATGCAGGAAATGGTGGATTCCGGCCTGATTTCCATCCAGAGCCACACCTATGATATGCACCAGTGGCCGCCGTTCGAGGACGGAAACGACCGTGTTCGGGAAACACTCGCGCAGCTGCCCGGCGAAAGCGATGCGGACTATGAAGCCGCTGTCAGGGCTGACATCCAGCAGAGCCAGCAGGCCATCGAGCCGCTCACCGGTGAGAAGGTCAACGCGCTGTCCTATCCGGAAGGCGCATACGGCACGCTGACGATGGATGCGCTGCGCAGTCAGGGCATCGAGCTGACGTTCACCACCCAGCCGGGCGTGAATGCGGTCGTACAGGGTTTGCCGCAGACGCTGTACAGCATGCACCGCATTACCATGACGGAAGACACCAACATGGATGAATCCCTGGCGGAACTCGCAAAATAATATCTATGATATAGAAAACGCAGACTGAGAATATTCTCAGTCTGCGTTTTTTGTGAATAGAATTTTCCATTATCCATTCCGACTCGCTAAGAGCCGCCCTGTGGGCGGTTACTCGCCGGACGCCCACTGCGGTGGGTGTCTCAATTTTCCATTTTATAAACCGTAGCCGCGCATTGCACCATACATTTCCGGTCTCCGGTCGCGGTAGACACCCCACAAACGGCGCATCTCACAGATTTCATCCAAATCGAACGTATGCGTCAGCACGCCTGCGTTTTCGCGGTCAGCCTGCTCGACAAGCGCGCCGGTCTCATCCGCGATAAAGGACGAGCCGTAAAACGTCAGCGAGGACGACTGGTTCTGGTTATCCTCAGTCGGCTTTACGGTCTCGGTGCCGATGCGGTTTGCAGCGATCAGCGGCATAATATTCGCCGCCGCGTGACCCTGCATGCAGCGCCGCCAGTGCGGCATGGAATCGCAGTCGAGAATCGGCTCGGAGCCGATAGCCGTCGGGTAGAACAGCAGCTCGGCGCCCTGCAGCGCCATGCAGCGCGCGGACTCCGGGAACCACTGGTCCCAGCAGATACCGACGCCGATTTTCGCATAAGCCGTATCCCAGACCTTGAATCCGGTATTTCCGGGCGTAAAATAGAACTTTTCCTGATAGAAATGGTCATCCGGAATGTGGGTCTTACGGTACTGACCCATGATCGTGCCGTCCGCGTCAATGACAGCCACCGTGTTGAACGTGGTCTCGCCGACCCGCTCGTAGTAGCTGACCGGAATGACGACCTTGAAATCACGAGCAATAGTCTGCATCTCGCGGACCGCCGGATTTTCCTCGAGCGTTGTCGCTAAATGGTAATTTTCATAGCTTTTTTCCTGACAGAAATACCAGTTTTCAAACAGTTCGGGCAGCAAAATGATCTGCGCACCCTGAGATGCCGCTTCACGAACCTTCTCGCAGGCTTCATCCAGACCATAGGTCATCTGAATCGCAGCAACGGTTACTTTATTGGACATAAAAGATTCTCTCCTTTATAGCGGCAACACCACACAATTAAAGCTGCGGTGCTTTGCGGAAATTTTGTGCTCTGCTGTCGTTGCGATTTCACGGTAATACACAAAGTATTACCGCAAAACCGCGCCTAAGCAGAACGCAAAATTTGCTCGCAAATCACTCTTGTTCAATTATGCGGTATTGCCTTATCTTCTCTTGCGCGTGGGCGGTTTTTTGCCCTTGCCGGGCTTGCCGCCGCGCCCCTTGCCGCTGTGGCGGCGGCGCTCCGCGCGATTGCCTCTCGGTGCACGGTCGGTGTCCTCACGGCGCGGACGATCCAGCTTTTCCGAAACCGGAAGCGAGCCGTCTGCCGGTGCAAAGTCGATCTGACCGGTGGTGTCGCTTGCGGCAAGCAGCTTAACACGCATCGGCGTGCCGATTGTAAACCGCTTGCCGGTGTGGCGGCCGACCATCGCCATGCGCTCCTCGTCATACTGGTAGAAGTCGCCGGTCATCAGCTCGGCTCGAATCAGACCCTCACAGCCGTTTTCCAACGCAACGAACACGCCGAACGACTGCACGCCGGAAACCTCCGCGTCAAATTCCTCACCGATAAACTGCTGCATGTAGGACGCGATATACAGCTTGTCGATGTCGCGTTCGCAGTTGTCGGCAGCCTGCTCACGATTGGTGGACTGGTCCGCGGCTTCCTCGCACATAGTTTCGTCTGCCGCGGTAAATTCTTCACCGAGCAGCGCCTTCTGCAGCATACGGTGCGCTACCAGATCGGGATAACGGCGGATTGGCGAGGTAAAGTGCATGTAGAACTTTGCCTTCAGGCCGTAATGGCCGATGCACTCATCCGCGTAGCGGGCACGCGCCAGCGAGCGCAGCAGAAGCGTCGGCAGCACGCGCTGCTTCGGGTCGTTCTTTGCGCCGCGCAGCACGGTCTGGAACTGCGCCGTATCCTCCGGCTTGGACGGGTCGATGCGGTAGCCGAACGGACGCGCAAACGACGCAAACACGCGCAGCTTGTCCGGATCGGGATTCTCGTGCACACGGTAGACGGTCGGCAGCTCGCGCTTGCACATATACTCGGCAACCGCTTCGTTGGCCTGCAGCATGAATTCCTCAATCAGCTTTTCACTCTCGCCGCGTTCACGGAACCGGATTTCAACCGGCTTGCCGTTCTCGTCCACGCGGATTTCCGCCTCCGGAATGTCCAGCTCGAGTGCGCCGCGCTCAATGCGGCGCTTATACAGCGCGTGCGCCAGATTGTTCATCGTCTCGGCAGTCTCGACCAGAAAGGCGTATTCCTCGCGCAGCCCCTTGTCCCCCGCGAGGATTTTGTTGACCTTGTTGTAGGTCATGCGGGCCTTGGAGCAGATGACCGACTTGGCAAATTTCGCACCATACCGACGGCCGTCCTTATCGACCTCCATCAGCGCGGAGAACGCCAGACGGTCCACCTTCGGGTTGAGCGAGCAGATGCCGTTGGACAGCGCGAACGGCAGCATCGGCACAACGTGTCCCGGGAAATAAACCGACGTGCCGCGGCGGAACGCCTCGGCGTCAAGCGGCGAATCCGGCGTGACGTAATGGCTCACGTCCGCGATGTGTACGCCGAGCAGATAGTGTCCGTTTTCCAGCTTTTCGAGTGAAACCGCGTCGTCAAAGTCCTTCGCGTCATCGCCGTCGATGGTAAAGATCAGCTTGTCACGCAGGTCAAGCCGCTTGCCGGCGGTGCCCATATCGACCTCCTGTGGAATGGCAAGGGCCTGCTCGAGCACCTCGTTCGGGAATACATCGTACACGCCATTTTCGTGCAGAACAGCCGCGATAGCGGCCTCCATCGTACCGCTTTCGCCCAAATCCGCGCGGACAACGCCCTGCGGCATAAACTGCTCATCGCCGTAGTGCGAGATCGAAACAGCCACGCAGTCACCAACGGCGGCTTCGCCGAGGTCATGCTTGTCCACCGCAATCTCCGGATACTTTTTCGAGGTCGGCTGCACGAAAAATGCCTTGCCGCGCTGCACGAGTTCGCCGGTCAGCTCCTTGCCGGCGCGTCCCAGCACGCGAATAACGGTTGCTTCCTTGCGGCCGCGGTTGTTCTTGCGCTCACTCACCTTGACGAGCACGCGGTCGCCGTGCCACGCACCGCCGGACGCATTCGGCGGGATGAACAGATCATCCGGCTTGGCTTCGCCCTCCGGATAATCCGGCGCGACAAACGCGAATGCCCGCTCGGTAGCCAGATAGGTTCCGGCCGCACAGCCGTAGTGCGCGGAGACCGCAAAGCGGTTTTTCTTATTTTTCATCACCCTGCCGTCCGCAATGAGCGCGTCCAGCGCGTTTTTGAGATTGTTTTTGCCTGCATTCGGCAGCTCGCGCCGGATGTCCTCAATGCGGCATGGGTGCACCAGAATTTCCAACAGTCTGGATTCCAATTCGGTGTCTGCTTCTTTATTTTTCATGTTCGCCCCTCCAATCTTCGGCTTCTGGCGAAAAATCAATGCACTATTTCATTGTTATTATACCATTCTCAAATCTTATTGAAAAGCCAAAACCAAGTAAACCCATCACCATCCGCAAATTTGTACAGAATGTGACGAACAACATGAATTGACGCGGACAAGTCCGCATGGTACTATATAATAAGTTATCACAGTGATTTGGAGGGAATTTGCATGAAAGCACTCATCACGGGTGCGTCCTCTGGACTGGGACGCGAAATGGCGCGCTTGCTGGCGGCACGCGGCTACGAGCTGATCCTGTGCGCCCGCAGAGAGGAACGCCTGCGCGAACTGGCGGCAGAGCTGCCGGTACCGTGCCGCGTCATCGCGGCGGACGTGTCGGACGAGCAGGAATGCCGCCTGCTGTACGAGGCGGTACAGAGCGAGGAGTTGGAGGTCGTGATCAACAACGCGGGGTTCGGTCTGTTCGGCGAGTTTGTCACCGCCGATCTGGATGAGGAGCTGCGCATGATCGACACCAACGTGCGTGCCGTGCACATTCTCACCAAGCTGGCTGTGCGGGATTTTGTGCAGCGCGGACGCGGCTACATTCTCAACGTATCGTCCTCGGCGGGATTTTTGCCGGGACCGCTGATGGCGACCTATTACGCCACCAAAAACTATGTTCTACGTCTGACAGAAGCCTTGCGCGAGGAGCTGCGCCGCGCCGGTTCTCCGGTGCGTGTGTGCGCCCTCTGTCCGGGACCGGTGGACACCGAGTTCAACAAGGTCGCAGGCGTGCGGTTTTCGCTCTCCGGTCTGTCGGCAGAGCGTGTGGCGCGCGAAGCTGTTGACGGCCTGTTTGCCGGCAAGGCAGTTGTCGTTCCGGGTGCAGCCATGAAGGCCATGACACTGGCGCGGCATTTCGCGCCGGACAGCATTCTTGCCCGTATCACCTATCATTTTCAGCATAAGAAGGGCGCAAAATGACTGCAAAAGAGATAAAAAGGACGCTGCAAAGCGAATTTGTGCGTACATTGCGCAAGCCGTTCGTGGATGCGGTAAAAGCATATGGACTGGTAAAACCGAGCGATAAGGTTGCGGTCTGCATCTCGGGCGGCAAGGATTCCATGCTGCTGGCGCTGCTGCTGCAGGATTTGCAGCACACGGTGGATTTTGACCTCGTGTTCCTTGCAATGGACCCGGGTTATGCGCCGGAGGGCCGCAAGCACCTCGAGGAAAACGCGAAACGGCTGGACATTCCGCTCGAAATTTTCGATACCGATGTACTGCGCGTGGCAGGGGTGCATTCTGCCGAGCATCCGTGCTTCCTGTGCGCAAAGATGCGGCGCGGCTACCTGTATACCGAAGCACGCAAGCGCGGCTGTAATAAAATCGCGCTCGGTCATCACTACGATGATGCCATCGGCACCGTGCTGATGGGACTGATCTACGGCGGTCAGGTGCAGGCCATGCTGCCGCGCGTCAAGGCCAAGAATTACGAGGGCATGGAGCTGATCCGTCCGCTGTATTTCACGCGCGAGCAGAGCGTCATTGACTGGGCGGAATATTGCGGTCTGACCTTTCTGCCGTGCGACTGTCCGGCAAAAAAGCTGGAAAGCGACACCAAACGCGCGGAAATCAAGCAGCTGATCGCGTCTCTCGCGGCAAACAACCCGCAGATCGAAGCGAATATCTTCAACGCGGTCAAGAACGTCGATACTGCCAAGCTGCTCGGCTGGCGCGATGCGAACGGTAAACATAATTTTCTGGATCAATTTGACTAACGAGGCGCAGTTATGAACATCAAACGAGCAAAAAACGAAATCAAAAATGCGCTCAAGGCGTATCTCACGACCGATGAATTCGGCGCGTATCGTATTCCGCCGATTCGGCAGCGGCCAATCCTGCTGATGGGTCCTCCGGGCATCGGCAAAACGCAGATCATGCAGCAGATTGCCGAGGAGACCGGCGTCGGTCTTGTCTCCTACACGCTGACGCACCACACGCGCCAGTCCGCGCTCGGTCTGCCGTTCATCGACAAGGTGATGCTCGGCGGCGAGGAACGCACGGTCACCGCCTACACGATGAGCGAGATTATCGCTTCGGTGTACCGCGAAATGGAACGCACGGGCGTCAAAGAGGGCATTCTGTTCCTCGATGAAATCAACTGCATTTCCGAGACACTCACGCCGATGATGCTGCAGTTTCTGCAGTGCAAGACCTTCGGCAACCAGCAGCTGCCTGCCGGATGGGTGGTCGTAGCGGCCGGAAATCCGCCGGAATACAACAAATCCGTGCGGGAATTTGACGTGGTAACACTCGACCGCGTCAAAAAAATCGACATCGAAGAGGATTTCGGCGTGTGGAAGGAGTACGCGTACCGACGCGGCATCCATGGTGCCATCCTGTCCTATCTTGAGATCCGGCGCGAGCATTTTTACCGCGTAGAGACTACCGCCGACGGACTGCAGTTTGTCACCGCACGCGGCTGGGAGGATTTGTCCGAGCTGATGCAGGTGTACGAGTCGCTGGGTATTCCGGTTGATCGTCAGGTTGTGGAGCAGTATTTGCAGCTGCCGCAGGTGGCAAGCGATTTTGCAAATTATCTGCAGCTTTATGACAAATACAAGCAGGTTTACCGCGTAGATGAGCTGCTTTCCGGCACCTGGGAGCCGGTTCGCGCTTCCGAACTGCGGGACGCGCCGTTTGACGAAAAGCTGGGCGTACTCGGTCTGCTGCTAAGCCGGCTGGCAGACGGTGCCCGTGACGCGTACCGTCTGGATGCGCTGACCGATGCGCTTCATGCCGACCTGCTCGCCATCCGAGAAGGCGAAAAAGCCATCACTTCCCTGCCGGATGAAAAGCGTGCCGCGCTTGCAGACAAGCGAAACGGCGGCTCGTTCGACAAGGACGCGCTCTATGTCGCCTCCCGTGAGGTGGAACGTCTGGATGCCTACCGGCAGACGCTCACACTCGAAAAAGTACCCGAGGAGCAGCAGTTTGACCGTCTGAAGGCGCTTTTCTCCGCCGATGTGGACGCACGCGCAGCCGCCGCAGACAAGACCGATGCCGAACTGGCAAACGCATTTGCCTTCCTCGATGCCGCCATTCCGGACTCGCAGGAGCTGGTGCTGTTCGCTACCGAACTGACCGCGAACTGGTTTACCTCGTGGTTTATCCAGAACTTCGGGTGCGATGCGTATTTCGCGCATAACAAGCGCCTGCTGTTCGATGATACGCAGAAACAGCTTCTGCAGGATATTGAATCCGCAAGAAACGAAGAATCATGAACAGTTTATCCGGAAACCCGGTTGCGCATTAGGCTGCAGCCGGGTTTCCGGCATATGTAGAGGGTATTTCATCTGCGGTTTTCCACCGTCAAGAACGGGTTTGACCTCTCTATGGTTGCCATCAGCGCTGGATTGTGCCTGTTCCAGCACTGCCCGTTTTACGGCATCGGTGTCGGCACGGTGCTCTCCGCACTGCTGCTCGGACGGGTCCTCAAGCTTTTTGAACTGCTCCCGCTGTCCGGCGCATAAAAACGCCGCCTGCACACATCATTCCTTGATGTAGCGCAGACGGCGCAGAAACTCTTCGTTATCGGTTTTTTCGCAGATGGCGTCAATGCCGGACGAGATGATCCAGACCGCCATGCCGCGCCGCGCGCACAGCACCAGCATATCAATGATCATCTTGTGATGCGCCGATTCCTGTCCCGCGAACGGGAAAAAGCAGATCAGCAGCTTGGGATTGAGCAGATACCACCGATAATACGAAAACCGCAGACGATCGGGCAGTGACCATGCGCTGAGCGGACGCAGCAGCATTTCGCGCGGGAACCAGCGAGTCGCCTCCTCCAGAATACTGGAGACGAGCTTTTTGCGGATCAGCCACTTGTCTGCCTTAGGAATCAGACAGGTGCACAGATTGTCGAGCGCGGTCATGTTGTCAAACAGCACGCCGCCCGGTCGGTCGGGCTGCTCAATCTGGATGCCGATCTCAGTGCCGATGATACGGTTCAGCTCGCTGTGGTCGTAAATTCTGCCGTCCAGCCGGAAAATGCCGTTCTGCCAGCCCTGATTCCCCAGAAAGCAGTCGTGCAGACGGCGTCCGGTGCTGTAATTCTCATCGTGCAGAAAGGCGATCTCGCCGGCGCATATCTCGAAGGACAGCGGCGGCAGTGGCGGCAGGAACAGTTCAAATACGGAAAGCACCGTCTTGCCCTTTGCGGGCGCTGTGCGCTCCATCCATGCCGGACGGCTGGCACGCTCCCAACCGAGCAGCTCAAACAGGCGCGGGCCGTATTCCTCAGGATACAGCCGGAAAAAGGTGCGGCGCTCCTTAATCACATCAATGCGGCCGGCATAGCGGAACATGAACATCTCATCCATATCGAAAAGGAGCACCGCCATGCCATGCCCGAGCAGAAGCTGTACGCACTGCATCAGCCGGTCCTGATCCTGCCGGCGCAGTGCCTCTGTCAGCCGATCGAGGACGAGCAGCCGGCAGCCGGTGAACCATGCGCGGAACACCGAAAGCCGGTAATAATCCAGCACCGAAAGGTCGGCAAGGCGCGTCTCCCACGAATGCTCCAGCCCAAGTTGCCGCAGCATATCGGTCGCGGCAAGCGATTTCAGCCGTGCCGCACTGCGGTTCTTCTGCCGGTATGAGGTCGTTCTGCCAAGCGCCAGCACAAAATCGCGCATGGTCAGCTCCCTGCCCGCAAAGCGGGATTTGTCCACCAGCATGGTGTTCTGCCGGATCCAGTGCTCGATCACTGCGGCGCCTGTCTTGCTGCCGCAGCAGAAGGCGCGTCCGTCCGTCAGTGCAAGGCGTCCCTTGAAAAGATCCAGATATGCAGTACCGGAGGTCAAATACTCATCCACATATACGCCGATGCACTCGCCGCAGGAAACCGAGATATCAAACCGGTATTCGCCGGTATCGCTGCGGAATACACCATGCTCAATGCGTATCAGTTCTTCCTTCATATCACTCCTCCTGCAGCAGCAGCGGCAGTGTAACGCAGCATTCGGTACCGATTCCCTTCGCGCTGAATATCCGCAGACCGTAATTTTCTCCGAACATCAGCCGTATACGGCTGTTAACATTGCGCAGCGCAATGCCGCCGCGTTTGCGGCTGACGGCGTTCGCGCTGCCATGGGCAAACTCCTCGTTCAGCTGCTCCACCTGCTCCTCGGAAATACCGATTCCGTCGTCCTTGACGCGCAGGAACAGCGTGTTTTCGCTGTTTTCCACCGAAATATGTACGGTTCCCTGCCCTATCTTGCTCTCCAGACCATGCACGACGGCGTTTTCCACCAGCGGCTGCAGGATCAGCTTGGGCATACGCGCCTCAAGCAAATCCTCGTTTTCCATTTCCAGTTCCATATCCAGCTTGTCACCGAAGCGGCAGCGCTGGATGGTGAAATAGTTCTCGGCGTTGTCCAACTCGTCCGAAAAGGTGACATATTCCTGCACATTGGAGATGGTGTAGCGAAAAAAAGTCGCCAGTGCCTCGGTCGTCTCCGCGATGTCCTCGCAATCCGCCAAGAGCGCATCCGAACGGATCGCCTCAAGCGCATTGTACAGAAAATGCGGATTGATCTGGTTTTGCAGCGCCAGATACTCCGCCTGCTTCTGCCGCAGGCGGGTGATCTCCTCGCCGTGCAGACGATCCTCGATCTCGTGGAAAAAGGCAAAAATATCGCGGCAGCGGCTCCAATCCTCGTGCAGCACCGCGTCCAGATTGCCGTCCCGCCGATAGCGGCGCAGCGCCCGGCGCAGCTTCCATTGTGTTTTCAGCCACATGCCCTTCACCTACCTGTACAGCTTTTTATAGTCCGACGGACTGATTCCGGTGGTTTTCTTGAACAGGCGGGAAAAATATTTCAGGTCACGGTATCCAACCTGTTCGGCAACGTCCTGCACCGAGCATTCATCGCCGCACAGCAATTCCTTCGCCTTATTCATGCGCAGCTCGGTCAGATAATCCATGAAATTCTGTCCGGTCTCCTTTTTGAACATGGCGGAAAAGTAGGTCGCGTTGAAGCCGACCGCATTGCTGACATCCTCGAGCCGCAGAGATTCCTGATAATGCTGCTGGATAAAGTGCTTTGCGTCCGTAATGGGACGCGCTTCGCGCTGAGAGCGCTCCCGGCGCAGGCGGTTCAGCTCACCGCTGACGCCGTCCTGCAGCAGCCGAAGCAGCTCCTGTGCGTTGGTACACTGCCACAGTCCGTCCTCCATGCGCTGATAGAACTGCTCATCGGCGCTGCCGTCCTGCTGCAAGCCGTAGCGCACCGCAGTTAGTATCTGCCGAAACCAGTCCTCCAGCATTTGTCCCCAGAGCGGCTGCATAGACATAACTGCGCGGTAGCTGTCCTCCAGCTCCTCGGCGTACTGCTCGGTGTTCAGACATGCGGCAGCCTCCTGAAAGCGACGCTTCTGCGCGCCGTCCAGCGTATAATGCAGGGAAAAATCCGGTGTTTCGGCTTCGGCGTCCCGCCAGTTCGGTGTGTGGCACAGACCGTCGATGCACAGCCAAAGCGCCTCCTTCAGCGAAACGGACAGCTTTTCTGCGGTGCTCTGCCGACTGCCAAGGCAGACGGCGGCGCGAATGCCCCAGAACAGGTCGCGCTGCTTTTCGATCTCCTTGCGTATCTTGGTGAAGCACCGCTTGACCTCGACCGGCTGATACTCCGGCGTATACACGGCCGCCACGATACCCTCGCGGCGTGCCGATGCCACAAAGCCGCAGTCCATCTGTCCCAGCTCCTGCCGGACGATCTCGAGCGCGTGCTTCTGCATGGCACGGAAGCCGTCCTGATTTTCTGCCGCGGACGGAATATTCGGCTTGATAACAGCCGCAAAGTAGCTGCCGCCTTCGGGCAGACCACGCTCCAGATCAAACGAGCGCACGGTGCTCGAGGTGCGTACACCGCCGCGCACCTCAGTCATCAGGGTGTCGATGATGCGCTCCTGCTCGCGCTCGCTGCTCTTTTTCAAGCGGTACTCTATCGCTGCTTCCTCGCCCATCTTCTCCTTGAGGCTGATCAGCAAATCGACCATTTCCTCCTGCTTGAGCGGCTTAAGCAGATAGCCTTCTACGCCGTATTTGAGCGCATTCTGCGCATATTCAAACTGGCGGTAGCCGCTGACGATGATAAAATGCAGTCCCGGCTGAATCTGCTTTGCCTGCCGAATGAGGTCAATGCCGTCGCAGCCGGGCATGCGGATATCGGTCACCAGCAAGTGCGGCTTCTTTTCGCGCACTTGATCGAGTGCGCTTATACCGTCGCTCGCTATGCCGACAATCTCAAAGCCAAGACCTTCCCAGTCAATCAGCTTGCGCATCAGCAGCAGGACCTTTTTTTCATCATCTGCCAGTACGACCCTTAACATACATATTCCCCTTTGAAGGTAATTTTAGGAAAATGAATTTCGCTTGTTGATAAGAAAAAGGGAAAACGTATCCGTTTTCCCTTTTTCTTATTCATAATAACACTGTTTACAAGGATTTGCAAAGTGTTTCCGAGAGATTACTCGTAATCGCCTACGTTGCTGGAGTCGATCCAGGTGTTGTCGGTTACGATCTCGGTAGTGTCGAGGGTTTCACCCTTGAGCAGCTTAACAGCAGCCTCGATGCCGTTTGCAGCCATAGCGCCGCCGTTCTGAGAAACGGTACCGGTGATGCGGCCGTCCTGAATAGCCTCAAAGCCGTCCGGCGTGCCGTCAACGCCTGTGATAACGATACCGGAGTTTGCACCTGCTGCGTTGCCGGCGCCTACTGCCATGCCGTCGTTCTCACAAACGATAGCATCCAGATCGTAAGCGGACAGCCAGCTCTCAACAGTGGACTGTGCGCTTGCGGTATCCCACTGGCAGTCAGCCGGAGCAACGACCTGCTTGATCTCGGGGTAGTTCTTCAGAATGTTCTCGTAGCCTTCCATACGCTGCAGACCGCCTGCGTCGCCGGACGGGCCGGTCAGGATAGCGATGTTGCCCTTGCCGCCGAGGAGCTTTGCAACCTGCTCCATCTCGGTTTCGCCGGCCTTTACGTTGTTGCCGTAGGAAACAGCGGAGATGCCGTTGTTCTGCCAGTCGGTGCAGGCCGAGATGATGTTGATCATAACAACGCCGGAATCAGCTGCGGACTTTGCAGCATCAGCAAGGCCGTCCGGATCAACAGGCTCGAACAGGATGGCATCATAGCCCTCGGATACGCACTGCTCAATCTGGCTGATCTGGGTAGCGGCGTCCTGATCGGCACTCAGAATGGTCAGGTCAACGCCCAGCTCGTCAGCCTTGGCCTCAGCAGCCTCGGATACGGCAATCTGGAATGCGTTGGTCTGGTGCTGCTGGATGAGGGCGATCTTGTAGGAATCGCTGCCGGAATCAGCACCGGAATCGGTGCCTGCATCAGAACCGGTGGAAGTACCACCGCAGGCAGCCAGACTCAGAGTCATGGCACCGGTAAGCAGCATAGCGAGAAGTCTCTTTTTCATTTTCTTTTTCCTCCTTAGAGAAGTTGTGGTTATGATAGGAGGAGAGAGGAGCGTTCGCACGCTCCTGCGGTCCTCACAGTCAACAATGGAAATCAGTTTTTCTTGGTCTTGCCCTTTACGTCGATCAGAACGGCTACCACGATGATAACGCCCTTGACGATCTTCTGCCAGTGGGACGATACGCCCATGATATCCAGACCGTTTGCGATAACGGTGATCAGCAGACAGCCGATGACAACGCCCCACGGCTTGCCTACGCCGCCGGTCATGGATACGCCGCCGACTACGCACGCGGTGATGGCATCCATCTCGTAGCTCTCGGCTGCGGTCGGCTGGCCGATGGTAACGCGGGAGGTCATCAGGAAGCCGCACAGACCAGCCAGCAGGCCGGCAATGGCGAACGTGGAGATGCGGATCGCGGTGGTGTTGATGCCGGAAACGCGGGCTGCCTGCAGATTGCCGCCGCAAGCGTAAACACGTCGTCCGTAAACCGTTTTAGATAAAACAAATGCACAGATGATGATAACGATTACAAGAAAGATGGACAGCATCGGAATGCCTGCGATAGAAGATGCAGCGACAGCCTTGTAGCCCTTGCTGATGCCGGTGATCGGCTTGCCGTTGGAGGTCAGCAGCGCCAGACCACGCACAGCCGTCATCGAGCCGAGTGTCATAATAAACGGGGGCAAATCGCCGATGGCAACGCCGATACCGTTTACCATGCCGACTGCCAGACCGGCCAGCATCGCAATGACCAGCGGCACGATCAGCGGCAGGTCACCCTTGCCGAGCAGCGCTGCCAGAATGCCGGTGAATGCTACGGTAGAGCCGACCGACATATCAAATCCGCCCGCAATAATGACGAACATCATGCCGAACGCCAGAATGCCGTTGATGGAAGCCTGCTTGAGGATGTTGACGAGGTTGTTCGGGCTGATGAAGCTGGGCTTCAGAATGGTCAGCGCAACGACCAGTACGATAAAGATCAGGAAGATGAAGTATTCACTGATCAGTCCTTTAAGATTTTTCTGTTTCATGTTGTTCCCCTTCCTTTATACTTCAAGCGCGGATGCCAGCGTCATGATGCGTTCCTGCGAGAACTCGTTGCGCTTCACCTCGCCGGAGAGATTGCCTTCGCACATTACCATGATGCGGTCGCAGACGCCCATCAGTTCGGGGATCTCGGACGAAATCATGATAACCGCCTTGCCCTGCTGCACCAGCTTGCCGAGCAGCAGATAAATATCGCGCTTAGCACCGACGTCAATGCCGCGGGTCGGCTCATCGAGAATGATGACGTCCGGATCGTTCAGCAGCCACTTGGCGATAACGATCTTCTGCTGGTTGCCGCCGGACAGGTTGCCCGCGATCTGGTCGCCGGAAGGAGTTTTGATATTCAGCTTTTTGATGTACTCCATGGAAGCGGCGCGTGCCTTGCCCTTGTTATAAAGGCCATGGCTGAGCAGCTTCTTGATCGCTACCATGGCGATATTGTCGTTTACCGAACCGCTGAGGTTCAAACCGGTGACCTTACGGTCCTCGGTGATGAGGGCCACGCCCTCCTTGATGATATCCTTCGGAGAGTGGACCTTGATTTTTTTGCCCTTGACAAAAATCTCACCCTGCGACAGCTCGTGCATACCGAAGATGCCTTCCACCAGTTCGCTTCGACCTGCGCCTACCAGACCGCCGATGCCGAGAATCTCGCCGCGGCGAACCGAAAGGCTGACGCCCTTTACCTTGTTGTCGGCGCGAACGATGTTCTTTGCCTCAAAGATCACATCGCCGATCTCCGCATCCAGCTTGGGGAATACATCGGTGATTTCGCGGCCGACCATCATCTTGATGAGCTGCGACTCGTCCAGATCCTTAGTATCGCCCGAGCCGATGTACTGACCATCGCGGTAAACGCTGACGCGGTCGCAGATGGAGAAGATCTCGTCCATGCGGTGCGAAATGTAGATGATTGCAACGCCCTTTGCCGTCAGGCTGCGGATATGCTCGAACAGCAGCTCGACCTCACGGTCGGTGATAGCGGCGGTCGGCTCGTCCATGACAATGACCTTGGCGTTGATGGAAATTGCCTTGATGATCTCGATCAATTGGCACTGTGCAACGGTGAGGTTGCGCAGCTTTTCCTTCGGGGAAACGTGCAGACCGCACTCCTTGATGAGCTTTTCCGCTTCTGCGATCTCTGTCTTTGCATCGACCAGACCGTTTTTGCGGAGCTCGCGTCCGACGAAGATATTTTCATACACGGACATATCCAGAATCGGGTTCAGCTCCTGATGGATCATGGCAACACCATGGTCCATGGCTTCCTTCGGGTTAGAAACGTGATACGGCTGACCGTTGAAGATGATCTCGCCGCCCTCGTCCTTGGTGTAAATGCCCATCAGAATTTTCATCAGGGTGGATTTACCGGCACCGTTCTCGCCCATCAGCGCGTGAACCTCGCCCGGCTTCACTTGAAGCTGCACATGATCAAGCGCCTTTACGCCCGGGAAAGACTTGCTGATATCTTTCATTTCCAGTACATACTCCATGCTGCTCTTCCCTCCTCATGTGTCATTTCTTTGTGATAATTTTATCAAAGCCGCCGAAATTAGAAAACACACAATCTTCACATTAGGGGTGATAATTTTTAGTTTTTTTACAAATACGGCACTTTGCTTAAAACACTGTATTTCAAATTGTGCAGATTGACAATATCTTTTGTGTACACCGATTCAAATGTACGCAGAGCAGCAGGTCCCTGCACAGTGCATTTCCTGTGCAGAGACCTTGGGAAACACCGCACAATTAAAGCACTCTTGTTCAATTATAGTGAAGATTTCCATCGGAGTGAGAAACCGCTCATCTGAGTAGAGCTTATACATCACGGCAGTGTGGAAAGCCGCTATGCGGATAACCTGTTTTCACCGTTTCGATGCAGAAACAGTGAACCCAACGGCAAAATGAAAAGATGAGATGCAGCTTATGCGCAGCAGAGATACAGAAAAGACGATAAGAGAGCTTCAGCAGTTCCTGCGCGAGCATGAGGACGAAATCACTGATGAGGACAGCATGCATCGTCTGGCGATAACCTTTATGTCGCAGCACAACAGCCGGTTGCAGCCGAAACAGACCGAGCCGGAAGACGCATCCGATTATCTGGAGCTGGCGAGCTATAGAACCAGACCGTATATGCGGGTCTGCTATACCTATTTTCAAACATTGATCGAGTGCGGCATGATGCGCTGCGCAATCAACGAGGGAGAACGCCTGCTGAAGCTGTCCGAGGGTGATAGCCTCGGCGTTCGTGATCAGCTGATGCACCTGTACGCCTATACCGAGGACGAAATGCATGCGCTGGCGCTGCACAAAAAGTACGGCGGATATGAGGAAACGCAGATGCTGCTTCCGCTGGCCATTCTGTACTACAAGCAGAACCAGTTCGACAAGGCGAAAGACTATTTGAACCGCCTTGCTAAAGTAAACCGAGACACAAAGAAATTCATGCGTCTGGAGGCGAAGCACGATGGGTACAGCCTGCGTATGGAACGGGGAATGCACGGCTATCGGCCGGGCACCATTGAAGAACTGGTAGACGCGTATTTGAACTCGACCTATCTGTTCAATGCAACGCCGTATTTCATCCAGTAGGCATATCAATATCTGCGCACGCAGACTGCCTCGAAGAAGAAAAAGCCGAAAAACGAGGAGTAAGTCCGAGAGCCGCAGCGAATAACGAAGATGACAAGAACCCGATACGGTGTAAAGCACGGTATCGGGTTCTTGTTCTGTTTCATAAATAGGACATGGGGCTACGTCCAAGCAGGTGTTTTCCTCGCTATTCTTCTTCATCCGCACGTTCCGGCAGGATGAGCACCACGCGGAATATGCTTTCCTGCGGCTCGAACTCCACCGTTCCGCCAAGACGGCGAGTCAGCTCGCGCACCGAGGCGGTTCCGATTCCGCTGCCCGTATGCTTGCGCGAAAGGAACGCACTGCCGCGCCGGTTCACCTCGCCGTCATAGCTGTTTTCGAGCACCACATACAGCCGCCGAAACTGCTGCTTCATGTGCAGGCAGATGGACTTTTCCGTGCTTTCGGGCAGTCTCCAGCACGCCTCCAGCGCATTTTCCAGCAGATTCCCCAGTATGGTGCAGAACTGCACGCTGAACGCAGCAGTATCCTCGGACAGCTCGGCGCGAACCGACACCCGAATTCCTGTGCGCCGCGCAGAGCTGACATAATAGTACAGCATCGCATCCACCGCCGGATCGTGGCAGTAGCTTTCCGGTCGGGTCGCTTCGGACAGCGCAGTAATGCGGCTGATATACGCGAGCTGCGCCTCCGGATCGCCCGCCATACCCGCAATCGTGCGCAGATGCTGTCGGAAATCGTGCCGCTGGCGGCGGCTTTCCTCAATCTTCTCCGAAATCTGCGCAAAATGCGCCTTCTGCATGGCAAGCTGCCGCGCCATCTGCCGCTGCTCCTCCGTAAAGGTCAGGCTGCGTCGGTAGCCCTGTGCGATATCCTGCCAGAACACCGCGCCCAGCACGCACACCAACAGCAGACAACCCCATTCATAAAACCATTTGCCGAGAATCGGCTCGTAGGCAGGCAGCAGGCAGTCCCACAAAAACAGCGTGCCGTAGAAAATATCCGCGCAGAACAGCGCTCCGGCGTGCCATTCCCGTCGGCGCGCCGCATAGAGGGCCGAGCCGAGCAGATAGACTGTCACCGCCAGCCGAAACAGCACCGTCAGATCGGAAAATGCGCGGATACCCCATTCGGACAGGTGCGCGGCACACGCACCGCACAGCAGCGCCGCACCACATATGCCGGCGCAGACCAGAACCGCCGCCTTGCGCACGGCATTCGGCAGCGCACAAATACGTCCATGCAGCAGAACGATCAGCAGCGTGGTCAGGTAGCCGCTGACCAGCTCGATGGTGTACCAAGGCTGCACCGGCAGCGCCTTCAGCGCATGAACGACCGGACCGGACAGCAGCACTGCCGCGCTCAGACTCAGCAGCAGAAACAGCCGTGAATTGGGCGGGCACCGCATGGAGCCGAGACACAGCCACAGCGCAAAGGACGCAAACAGCAGCATAAGTGTCAGCATAGCGGCGGAGATGCACACGCGCACCGCACGCTGGGTATTCACGCCCAGCGCTGTGCCGAACGCCGGCGGATAGGTCATACCGCTGTATATCCAGCTTTCATCTCGCACCGCCAGCAGCAGGCGCACCGTGCCGCTGCCCTTAAAGCTGACCGCACGGTTTTGCAGCCGCGAGCGGTACTGCTCGGCGTTCGTCTCGCCCGCGGAGAGCACCAGCTCGTCATCAATATAAAACCGGTAAGCGGAAAAGATCTCGGGCAGCTCGATCAAATACCGCCGCGGCGTTTCGGGCAGCAGCAGCGTCAGCATATAGGTGCCGCAGCCATGCGGCGTCCGTTCCGTGCTGCCGAAAGCAAAATTGCTGTATGCGCCAATCTGCACGGAACGAACGGTGCTTTTATCGCGGTTTTCGCAGGTTTTCGGGGAAAGCAGCACATCGGGATAGAAATTCCAGCCGTTCCACAGGCTGCGCACCGGATACGCCGCCAAATCGTCCTCAGAAACGAACAGCGTTCCGGCGATTGCCTGCGGCGCAGACTGCGTATATTTGTTGTCATAGTGGTACAACAGCAGGCAGAACGCAGATGCCGCCGTAAATACCAGCAAAGCCGTCAGCAAACGGCGAAAGAACCGGCTCACAGGTGTTTCCTCCACCACATCAGACCGAAAACTGCCGCCAGCACGGCCGCGCCTGCAGCCGCAAACGGCAGCTTCTGTTCCGGTTCGGCAGGTGCTTCTGCCTCATCGGTCGTCAGCGTCATACCGTCCGGCAGGTCGATCTTCTCTCCGTTCAGTCGCAGTTCCGCCTGTGCTCTGCCCTCTGCCGATCGAGTGAGCGTAACCGCAAGAGTATCCGCATCGGTCAGCTCCAGCGCCCGCAGCGCATCGGACGGCAGCGAGAAGGCAACGCCGTTTTTGTTCAGTGTCAGCGGCTCGTCCATGTCGATGAGCGCCCGCAGGCGCGTGCCGGAGAGCACCGCGCCGTCTGCGGTGTCCTGCTCGAGGACGGGCGCGGTCTGTGCCGGTTCCTCTGTATTTTCGGGTTCCTCGGTCGGTTTTATCGGCTCCTCCGGCGTTTCGGTCGACGGCGTTTCCGGCTCGTCCGCCGCCGGTTCGGAGGTACTCGGTCGATGATGCGAGCCGCCCGAATGTGAGCCGCCGGGCGATGGCTGAATAATATCCGGCAGATAGGTATCCTCACCGCCGCCGTCGCGGCTGCCCGCACTGTAGCCGTGCTTGAGCGGAGCGACGTCGTATGTAAAGGTCAGAATGCCGGTCTGCCCTCCGGGATATTCCACCTGCAATGCACAGGTCGTTCCCGATATCAGTCCGCAGGTCTGCGGATAGAGTTTCAGCGCGTCCGTCCCGACCGAAATCCCGCGCGTCAGCGCCTCCCATGCACCGTTTTCCCGCTTAAGCCATACCGTGAACCGGTCGCGCTGCGCCTTTTGCTCCTCGGTCAGCACCCACGGAAAAATCATCTGACCGCGTGCCGTGATAAACTCACCGATCTCCGGCTTTCCGGTCTGCTGTACGCTCACGCGACAGCGAATCATCGGCGCTTCCACGCCCTCGGCAAGCGAAAAGCACGCTCTGTCCTCCCCATCGACCAAAAGCAGCGGCGCCACAGCATCATACACGCCGGGCGTATTCCAATCGACCGCCGACAGCTCCCACGCTCCGGTGAAAAAGTCGTAGGGTGTGCCATCCGCATCATAGCCGCACAAGCCGTCTCTCGCATCACAGAAAAAGGCGTGCAGCGCGTTCGCATCTCCGCAGGCAATCGCGGCTACGTCAACATTCACCTGTGTGTCGAAGCGCGTCAGCACGATGGTTTTCGGTTCCGGTTCGGGCGTGGATTCGGGCGGTTCGGGTTCCGGCTCGATCAAAAAGCCGCTGTCCATATCGGGTTCTGACGGCTGAATCGCGCCGTTTTCCTCATTTTCGTCCGATACTTCCAGCGTTTCCTCGATGGTTTCCGTATCGGCAGGCTGATTTTCCGCAACAGCAGGCGGCTGCTCCGCGCCGTGCTCCGGCAGGTCCGGCAGTTCGTACGCCAATGCCGCGCCGGTACACGCTGCCGCGCACAGCAGCGGCAAAATCAGCTTCGCATATGCTCTCATAATCCCCTCTCCATTTCCCGCAGGGCAAACGCCTGAAAGCTGCGCAGCACCTCGCTGCGGCAGCGCCGCGCAATCGGCAGACGAAGTCCGTTATCCATAATAAAATCACTGCCCTCCTGCGCGGCTATATGCCCGAGTTGGATTAAAATACCGCGCCCGATGCCGAGAAAACGGTTGTCCGTCTCCAGCGGCGCGGTCAGTTCGGCAAAGGTCGCTGCACTCTCAATACTGTACTCACACAGGCGCACCACGCCATGCCGTGCGATCGACTCGATGCACACAATCTCCCGCCGGGAAAGCATCTGCACGCCGCTTTTGGTGGGTACAGTCAAAAGATCGGACGGATCGGGCGCAGGAAAGCAGAAATCCAACGCCTGCCGCAGGCGCTCCTCGGCAAAGGGCTTAACCAAATAGTAGGTGGCGCGCACCGCATAGCTTTCCAACATAAACTCCTGGCTGGTGGTAAGGAAAATGATCCGGCAAGCCGGGTCGCGGTGATACAGCAGCCGCGCGACCTCCATGCCGCTGACCTCGCCCATGTAAATATCAATAAATGCGGCGTCATACCGTCTGGGCACGAACGCGGCGGTAAATTCCTCGCCGGAGGCAAACTCCTCGATGGTGAACGCAGCGCCGCGCGGTGCAAGCTCCCGCTCGAGCGCCTCCCGCAGAACCGCGCGGTCGGCGGACAGATCATCTATAATTGCGATACGCAGCATACAACGCCTCCTGAATAAACTATTCCATTTTCATTATAGCACAAAAACAACGCGGTCGAGCAACCGTTTGGTCGCTAAAAGCAGCCATTCGGTAAAACCGCTTGCCGCGGGCTGGACAGCGTAGTTTACTATAATCAGCCAGACTCGATACGGAGTCTGTCTTTTTATGGCAATCCCGCATAATTGAACAAGAGCGATTTGTGAGTAAATTTTGCGTACTGATGAGGAGGAGAACATATGCATCTGGCACTGCTGGCACGATATCTGGACGGTGACTTGTGGGAGGCGCGGCTGTGCGCTGCTATTCCCGAAGAGCCTTTGCCGGTTGATGAATTCAACGCGCTTTCCGCGCTCTCCGGCTGCGCCGCCGCCTACGATGCGGCAGTTGTAGCACTGGATGGTCCGGACGGTCTGACAGCGGTACGCGAGTTGCGCCAGCGGGCGCCGCTGCTGCCGATCCTCTGGATCGCAGATGAGATGGAATACGCGGTGTTCGCGTTCCGCTATCGCGTGACGGCATTCCTGCTGCGCGATGCTTCCACCGCGGCATTACGCAGCGCGATCAACACCATAAGGAGGGAATCTGCATGAATATTGCCTGCTGCGGCATCAACCGCGAGCAGTTCCGCGCAGCAGAACAGGCGTGCGGCTGTCCGGTGCTGTATTTTGCCGATGCACCCGACCGGCGCGGCGACGTTCGGCTTGCCTATGCCCTGCGGGACGGCGTGCCGATCCGGCTGGCGGTAGTCGGCTATCAAGGCGCGGCGGGACTGACCGCGTGCGATTTTCTGTGCAGCCGTCTGCCCGGAGAGCGCATACTGTGGCTGTGCCGCCGGCCCGAGTTTTCCACAGAAGCGCGGCGGCTCGGCGTACACTTCTATCCCGTGGGACCGCCCGATACCGTCCCATCCGATCAAATCACACAGGAGCTCATCCGCCTGCTGCGGCAGCAGCCGGAATACAATAAAGGAGGCATAACAGAATGAAATACAAAAGAGGGATCAGCTTGACATTGACAGCGGCGCTGCTGCTGTCAATGCTGCCGCAGATCGTACTGCCAAAGGCAGCGGCAGCCAATATACCGGAGCGCGAGATCGACAGCAGCACCTATGCGGCGCTCGGTCTGTCGCTCAATGCCGAGGACAAGGGCGCGTCTCTGACAGCGCCGTACAGCAAGAAGCACGTTTCGCAGGCGTTCACCGCCAGCGAGGTCTATGTTGCGGCGAGCGGTTCGCAGGCGAACCGCTACCTCATCCGGGACGGCTTCGACCGCATGGAGACCAACAACCGCGATTCCGCTGTATGGGACGGCGACAACAAGAGCAATGTGCAGGGCAATCTGGACGGCGCATATATCCGCTATGCCGTCAACGGCTACGGGCTGCCCTCTGACAAGGGCAACACCTATGTCAGCAAGCTCAGCTCTAATTCCGCAAATGTGACCGATTACAACACAAACGGCTTTTCCGGCATTTATGCCACCAGCACCGCGTTCAACAATGGCGGCGGCAAGGATAATTACGTTGCCGAGCTTCGTGCTTACGGTCGCGGCGAAAAAACCACCATCGGCAGCAAAAAGTACGACGGTAAATTCGAACTCGCGCTGTTTAAGGTAAACGATAACGGCAAGCGTTCCCCTGCCGGTACGCTATCCCCGATCGCTACCGCAGAAATGACCTACGGCGACGGCATGGCGTACTTTACCCGCCGTTATGTGCAGGAAATGGACGCCATCATGGACGTTGCCGCAGCAGATGTGAACGGCGACGGCAAGGACGAGCTGTTCGTCTACGCCGGACGCTGGAAAGACGAAAACGGCACGCGCTACGCCTATGTGGACGTATTCGACACCGCTTCCATGAAATCTTCCATGAAACGCATTGACGAGTTAAAAATCAATGCCGGTAAATCATCCTCGTATCAGCAGGCAACGCAGTGGCAGTGGCAGATCGAGAAAATCCCGGTCGTGACGCTTGCCGGCGGCGACCTCGACCGCGACGGCAAGGAGGAAATTGCCGTTACCGCATCCGCACCGACCGACAACAGCAATGTGGCCTCGGCGGCGCACCTGACCGTATTCACCGAGGAATCCGGCACGCTCACGCCGGTCAGCGGTCTGGATACCGTATCGCTTGCCGATGGCGAGCATGCGATGGTATCCGCAAACTGCGCGTTCGGCACGTTCTCCCTGCCGGATACCGGCATCACCGGTACGGTGCTCATCACAGCGGGTTATCAGAGCAATAACGCCTCTTCCGCGCACGACTCCGGCGCGTATACGACCGCTGCGTACCGCTTTGCCTACTACGATCCGCAGTCGAAAAAATTTAAGCTGTCCGAGTACCGCACACAGGCACTCGGTGACAGCGGCAAGAAAATCGCTCAAAGCTACATTGATGACCCGGATGAGGACTATTACCGTCCGATCCATGCGCCTATCGCGCTCGGCTGCGCGGATATGGAGGGCATCGGTGCAAACAACAGCAACGATGAGGTACTGCTCGGCGGAGAAATCTACGATTTTGACACCACCGGCGGTATCACGACCCAGCTTTCGTCCGTCAGCGTGTGCACCTCGCAGGTCAACATCAACGGCAAGAACAAGGCCAAGGAACAGGTCTGGATCAGCGATGTGCAGGCGGGCGTAGTGGATAGCAACCCATCCGACAAAAGTGCGGTAGATCAGTACAACAAATGGCGCGAATCCTTCGTTTATGTTGCCGGCGTACACCGCAAGGAGCCGGTCAACGGCAGCGATGATTACTACTGGATGGACCTCGGTGCGGCATATCTGACCGGCGCAAAGAGCGGCGCATCAGACAGCACCAAAAACCACATATTCTACAGCACGCAGGAGGGCGTTATCGCGGAATCCAGCCGCCGCAATGACAATACGGGCACGTTCGTCAGTCTGGCACTGCCGGATTTCGGCAACGACTCGATCACCATGCGCTACGTTGCCGACTATACGGTATACACCAATCCCGAGGTATACGCAGTCCTGCAGGCGACGCCGTACTTTGCCGACCTCAACGAAACGTATGACTACATCGGCAACGGCGGCACCGCCTACGGCACAAGCAAATCCACCGGCGACACCAAAACCGCAAGCGTTTCGCAGGCGCTCGGCGTATATCACTCGCTCGAGGTACAGGCGCTCGCCGGCGGCGAATACGAGGTTGAGCTGTCCGCAAGCTACAGCTATGACTACGCAGAATCGACCGAAATCGAGCACTCCGTCACCTACAACGCGCAGGCAGGCGGCGGCGATATGGCCGTTGTGTACACCATACCGTATCAGTACTATATTTATGAGATGTACGACCCGGACAGTAAGCAGTGGAGCACTACCATCCTGCCCGCAGCACTCGATCCAACCGTTGCGGTGCTCGATGTGGAAAGCTATGACGAGATCGCCGCGGAAACCAAGGGGCTGGAGCCGATTTCCGGCAACCTGCTTTACTCCACGCCCGGCGAACCGGAAACCTACGCCAATCAACCCGCCGGTACGCGCGAGTTTACCTTTGGCGGTGCCTATGCGCACACGGGCGCAAGCAGCACCACTGCCGATACCACGCAGGAGATCACCAAGACGACCGGCAAAGAACACAGCCACGCCTTTAATCTGGAGCTGAACTACAAGGTTGGCGGCGGCGGCGCACTGCTCGGCAATAAGGGCTATGTCGGCGTGACCGGCAGCACCGGCGCAGGCGGCGGCTGGAGCAAGTCCAGCGCGGACGGCACGGCGTTCTCCGGCACGGTCGATTCCCTGCCTGCTGAGGCAACGCAGTACGGCTTCGAATGGAAGCTGATCGTCAACAACGCACAGCTTGACGGAACACCGGTCTGGATCGTCGGCTACGAGGTCAAAAACGTCAATCAGCCACCCAGAATGCCCCAGAATCTGACCGTTACCGAGGTCAGCACCAGCACGGTGGATTTGGAATGGGAATCCAGCGGCGGCGCAGCATATTACGAGATCAGCATGATTGACCAGCATGGCGAATACAACAAGATCGCAACAGTCCCCTATACGGTAACACAATATCAGGTGACCGACCTCGATGCCAACACCGATTACCGGTTCAGCGTACGCGCGGTCAGTCCAACCAAGGGCAGCAGTATCGACAGCCCAATCGCCTACGCTACTACGCTGAACGGTACGGCGAATTTTGAGATCACCACCCACCCGAAGGACGCCTCGACCGCCGCAGGTAAAACTGCGACCTTCACCACCGCCGCGACCTACACCGATGACAGCGGCGCCAAGCCGATCAGCTATCAGTGGCAGGTGAAAACGACCGACAGCAAGTCGCAGTGGCGCGAACTGAAAAACAGCACCGGTGTTTCCGGCGCGAACGGCCCGTCGCTCACCATCACCGCTGCAGAGGAGATGAACGGCTATGCATACCGCTGCCGCGTGTATGTGAAAAACCGTTCGCTGTACACCAAATCTGCAGCACTGGACGTTTCTCGCGTGCCGACCAGCATTCAAATCACACCGAAGAACGGCACCGTTTGGCTGTCCGGCGGCACGCTGACGACCAGTGCGGGAACCACTGTCACCGGTCAGAAGGCGGTAACGCTGACGAGCGGTGATAAGACCTATTCCCTGCTCTCTGGCGGCAACCAATTTTTCTGGTTTGACGGTGCGGCGTATTACGCCTATAAAGGTCCCGCGCCGACGCTGAGCAATGGTCTGCTGGATAAGGACACGGCGCTTTCCGCCGACAAAATCGGCAGCGCTTTGGATATTCAATCCGAAGGACCGCAGGCGATCCTCACCGAAACGGACGCAGACGGCAAAACCGATACGAAAACGCTGGCGCTCGGCAATCCGGTCAGTGACAGCACCTCTATTCCCTATAATGGCGTATCGTACACCGCTGTACACAAATTCCAGCCGACCGACAGCGCGTATTCCGGCTACACCTTCTACGAGGCGAACGGAAACGGCGAAATCGCATATCTGTACACCAAGGACAGCGGCACGACCTACCTGCCGTTTACGCTGCGCTATGCGAGCACTCTTGTCGGCAGAACGGACGTCAACACGCTGGCACCGGTCTATCAGGCGACCGAAACCACCGGCACGAACACGAAAACCGAAAATATCACCGGTAAGCAATATCCGCTGACCGCCTCGGTATTGGAAAACGGCAGCAAGCCGACCGGCATGACCGGCACCGTCACCTTTATCATTTCCGGTGCGGGCATTGAGGGACAAACCATTACGGTAGACCTTGATACCAACCAAGCCAACGCTTCCAAGCCCGATTTCCAGCCGCGCGGTGAGGGCGCGGCAACCATCACCGCCATGTACTCCGGCGATGACGTCTACGCGCCGAGCACCGCGTCTGTGAATGTCTATTTCGTGCTGAACAAGACAGACCACTCGGTGCTGTCGCTGACCGCACCCGCGAATGTCACCTACGGTGAGAGCGCAAATCTCGCCGCAACGCTGACCAGTCAAAATGGCACTTCGCAGAATGTCGCAGCTACCTATACGGTGGAAAAGCTGGTAAGCGGCAAGTACGTTTCGGCAGTATCCGCCACAGACTATACCCTCGAAAACGGCGTATTTACGCCCAAACTGGTGACGAACTACCGCATTACGGCAACCTGTCAGAATCTTACCGATTCCAAGGTTATTATCGTAAGCAAGGGCACGCTCACGCTGTCCGCTGCCGATACGAGCAAGGCGCTGAACGACACCAACCGCACGCCTGCCGCCGCAGAGGTTTCCGGTCTTGCGGCATGGGACAACGACACCCTAACGGCAGACACGGACTACACGCTGACCTCCGAAGGCACCACCGCAGCCCTTCCGGGTAAATACCCCATCTATATCGCGCTAAAGGATTCGAAGAAGATTCAATCCTTGCAGGAGAAGTACAATATCCTGCTGAAAAACGCGGTTTACACGCTTTCCGGCGAAAGCTACACCGTAAACGCCAAGGGCGATACCAACGGCACGGTTTCCATCACCTATCAGGCGGATGCCGCGAGCGCAGTGCTTCCGGTTTCCAGCGGCAGCAGCCTGCCCAAAGGCAGCAAGGTGACCTTCACCGCCGCACCCAAGGCAGGCTACACCGTCAGCCGCTGGAAGGTTGGCACGGATTACGTTGCAGACAGCGGCAGCACATATTACAACAATATCAGCTATACTATTGACAATTTGGGCGCAGATACCGATGTTTCCGTAGAATTTACCGCCGGAGCCAGCGCGTTTACCTATCAATCGAATAACGATACCATGGGTACGGTTTCTGCTAACTACCTGACGGACGGTGCACTCGGCAGTGCGTTTGTCTCGGGCGGAAACGTCAATTACAGTCAGACCATCCGCGTGTCGGCGCAGCCCAAGGACGGATTTGCCATCGACCATTGGGTGGTCAACGGCGAAACGCTCAAAACCGCAGATGGCACGCACAATTACACCGGCAGCACTTATACATTCGATAAATTCACCGAGAATGTGACAGTAACCGTATATTTTGTCGAAAACAGCCATCCGGTTGTGACCATTAAGCCGGTGGACAATGACGGCAATCCGCTGACCGGCGCAAAAGTCTCGGTCGGCGGTACCGAGCTGACCGGCATGAACGGTGTGTTCACCTACACGGCACACACCGGTGAAAATCCGGTCATCACCGTAACGCCGCCGGACGGTCTGCTGGTGGATTCGTGGACGGCAACACCTGACACAGCAGGCACGCTCAGCACCGATAACCGCGTCATGGCGCTGCATGATCTGCGCCATGACACCACCTTCGTTGTAAAATGCACCGCACTCAACCGCTATACCGTAGCCTTTCAGGGCAAGATGGCGGACGGCTCCGCAATCACCGATGCGGCAGGTACGGTATCGGCGGTCAAGCTGGGCGCAGGTGCGCTGACGAGCGGCGAAAGCCAGCTTCAAGGCTCGACCATTCAGTTCACCGCCAAGGCGAACATCGGCTATGAGATTGCCGACTGGAAGCTGAACGGCAACGCCGTTACGCCGACTGCAAGCGGTACCTATCAAATCCCCTCGCTGAACGGCAACGCTGCTCTGGTCGTAACCTTCCGTCAGCAGCCGAAAATCACGCTTTTGGCAGGTGAAAACGGCACGCTGACCTGCGCCTCTCATACCGGCAGCAGCTTCTATCTGCCCTGCGGCAGCAAGGACGCGCTGACCTTCACCGCGCAGCCGAAGATCGGCTATCGCGTTGCAGGCTGGACGGTAAACGACAATGATGTTTCCGGTTCGGCGGTTGTAAACTCGGATGACCAGACGTACACCTATACACCGAACGCCGACGGAATCACCGAGGATGTGACTGTTTCCGTTGTGTTTGAGAAAATCCCGACCGCGAAAATCACTTTCTCGGTTGTGGATACCACACCGGAGGACGACAATTCCGGCGAAAACGGCACACTTTCCGCTGTAGCGACCCGCAACGGCACGAATACCCCGCTCCGGAGCGGCAATGAAGTTCTCAGCGGCTCGGAGGTTATGTTCACCGCACAGCCCAATCAGGGCTACAAGGTGCAGAGATGGTATCTGGACGGCACCGAGCAGGCAGGCGCACCGACGCTCAACATCACGGATAGCGATACCGTACACGAGGTCAAGGTGCAGTTCACCGAGATCAGCAGTGCTGTTACCTTCGGCATTGCCGAAGACAGCGACACCGGTCATGGTGCAAGCCTGTCCGCCGCCTTCCTGCGTGCCGGCATGAGTCAGCCCGATGCCATTGCCAGCGGCAACAACGTCACCGCCGAGGGCAAGCTGACCGTAACGGTCGAAAATCTGGGTGACGGCTACAAAATCGCAGGCTGGACGCTGAACGGCGCCGCTTACGAGCAAAACGGCAAGCCGTATACCGGCAACAGCCTCGCTTGTGACGTTTCGGCAACACAAGGCGCGGATATCCGCGTAAAGCTTGAGCGCAAATCCTACGAAGTGACCTTCTCGGCGCAGACCGGCGGCGGCATTACGAATGATAAATCGCTGACAAGCGGCAGCACCGTCAAGGGTGATACGGAAATCAAGTTCACCGCGTCCGCACCGGCAAGCGGCTACACCTTCATCGGCTGGAAGGTAAACGGCACGATGCACAAACCCGATGCAACGACCTACACCCTGACCGTCACCGAGGACACCGAAATCATTGCGTGCTACGAAATCGCGGACGCGGAATACACCGTAACCTACGGCGTGATCCCGACCAGCGGCGCGGATAACGGCACGCTGACGGTTTCCGGTCCGGACGAGAACGGCAAGGCAAAATCCGGTACACGCGTTGCGTTTACGGCAGTACCCGATACGGGTTACATGGTCGAAAACTGGTACGCAGACGCGGCAGGCACCACTGCCATCGGTACGGAGGAGAGCACAACCTATGTCATTGACCCGCTGACCGGCAACACCTCGGTTTACGTCCGCTTTGTGCCGATTCCGACACACACCGTCACCGTCAATATCAGCGGCAATGGCGCGGTTTCCGCCAAGGTAAACGGTGCAGACGTTGCTATTACTGGCGGCAAGCTGACCGTTCCGCACCATGCGGCGGTTGTTCTCACCGCACAGCCGAGCAGCGGCGCATATCTGACCGGCTGGACGCTGGATGGCACAGCAGGAGGCAACGCGCTGACACTCAACCTGAACAACGTGACGGAGAACCACATCATTGACGCAGCATTCGGCGTCAGCCAGATGGTGACGCTTACGACCGTCTGCGGTGACGGCGGCAAGCTGACCGTTAAACGCGCGGATGGCACGACCATTGACGCCTCCGGCGGCATTCAGGTACCCAAGGGCGCTCCGCTGACGCTGACCGCCGCACCGGATTCCGGTAAGATGGTTCGGGCGTGGACGGTAAACGGCACGGCAGCAGACGAGCTCTCCAACACTTTCACGCTCACTCCGACCGAAAACAGCAAGGTGCAAGTGGATTTTGAGAATGTAACGCTGTTTGATCTGCCTGCCGACAACGCAAAGTATACCTTCCGCACGAGTTCCAGAACACCCAATGATTACGGCACGGAACGTCAGATTCGCAAAGGCGGCACGATCGAATTTGCAATGCTCCCCGCAAAGGGATACCTGATCCGCAATCTGGATTTCCAAGGCGGTACGGTAACGCGCTGCGCATTGCAGACAGACGGCAGTTGGAGTATCCGCATGGAAAATGTTGTCAGCACTATCACGTTTAAGGCCGACATCTATTCGATGGTTTCTCTGACCATTACCGCACCGCAAAACGGCACACTGACGGTCAAGCTGGGCGACACCGTTCTGACAGACGGCGCAAAGCTGGCGGCAGGCGATATACTCACCATTGCCGCAGATCCGGCAACCGGCTACACGCTCGATAAGCTGACCGTTTCCGGCGCGACCAAGCAGCCGGGCGGCACTTACAAGGTCGATGCGGCAGCGGTTTCCGTCAGCGCAAGCTTTAAGAGCACCGGCGGTACCTCCGGCGGCGGCGGTGGTGGCGGCGGCGGAGCCGTTGCGCCGACCACTTACGATATCGTTATCCCGTCTGCACTGGCGAACATCGTCAAAGCGGATAAGACTAAGGCGGCGGCAGGCGACACCGTAACGCTGACCGTTTCCGACGAGGGTACGCTGACCGTCACGGACTCAAACGGCAAGTCCGTTGCGCTGACCGACCTCGGCAGCGGCAAATACACCTTTAAGATGCCGTCCTCCAAGGTCAATGTGGCATTTGCCGCGTCCGGCGAAACCAAGCCGTGTGACGGTGGCAAGGATTGTCCGTCGGCACCGTTTAAGGACGTTGACACCGGTAAGTGGTATCATGTATCCATCGACTATGTGCTGACGCACAGCATAATGAACGGCGTTTCCGGCACTTCCTTTGCACCGAACAGCAATCTGACACGCGGTATGCTTGTGCAGATTCTGTTCAATCTGGAGGGCAAGCCGCAGAGCGCTTCGGCCAGCTTCTCCGACGTTAAGGTGGACGCATGGTACGCCAAGGCGGTCGGCTGGGCAGCGGCAAACAAGGTCGTAACCGGCTACGCAGACGACACGTTCCGACCGAATGCAGCCGTCACCCGTGAACAAGCGGCAGCAATCCTGTACCGCTACGCACAGAGCAAGGGCATTGACGTAAGCGTAGGCGAGGACACCAACATTCTCAGCTACGCGGATGCCCTGCAGGCAAGCGAGTACGCAATTCCCGCATTGCAGTGGGCTGTCGGCGCGGGCGTGCTGAATGGCAAGAGCGACAACCTTCTTGCCCCGACCGGCACCGCAACTCGTGCCGAGATCGCAGCAATCATGCAGCGCTGGTGCGAGAAAATCGTTCAAAAGTAAAACCAAATACGCCGGATGGCATGAAAAAAGGAGCAGTTATATACTGCTCCTTTCAGCTTGTCGAAAAGTCAGATTTCTATTTTGTGCTTCGTGCGACAGCACGCATAAAATAGAATTTGCGCAGCAAATTCATAAAAACCGGGGGCGTGGTCCAGACCACCCTCTCTTGCCGCTATGCTGCAATTCACCTTGTGTACCTCGGTTTTTATACAAGGGAAGAAAAAATGTGTCCGGAGGACGCGGTTT
>ENA-UOOA01000621-UOOA01000621.1-human-gut-metagenome-genome-assembly--contig:-P61old-NODE-621-length-69328-cov-48.023617_pt1 | contig 69328 bp, 61 predicted proteins | sample MGYA00242467_ERZ724014 | MGnify/ENA metagenome assembly ERZ724014 | reverse complement strand
CGTAACTGAAGATCTTGGTGAGCTTGCCTTCGGCGTTGACCATGGGCTTGTCAAGTTTCACATAGTCGGTACCTTCGGTAGCGGCCATCGCAGTGGCGGCGATAACCGAAAGGCCAAGAGCAAACAAAGTCTTTTTGAACATTTTGAATTTCTCCGAAATGAGAATGCGCCTCCAGCTGCAAGTGAACTTAAGCCGGAGGCGCTATGAGTACTGCTGATTAGTTGTTCATAGCCTTGTCAAGGTTAATCGGCATAGCCTGATACCCCTTGTTGTTAAGGATCTGGATCTCAACAGAAGGTTCCTTTGCACCCCACTTGAATTCACTCAAATAGGGATTCGGAGCGGTGACGAAGGCACCGTTTTTAAAGTCATACTCAGCACCCGCCGTCGCTGAATAAGTAACGATCGAATTCTTGTCCGGGTGGTATTCGGTAAGCGAAGTCACAGGGCTGTACCATTCGTGGCCTCGTTCCTTGCCGTATTCCCAAATCTGCTCAACCGTCATCTTCTTTTGATCGATTTTGTAGACGACGGCACGGCTGTACTTCATTTCGGGCAGTGCGGGTTGTTCCATGCCGCGAGCGTCGCCGTTATCAAAAACTGACAGATAGAAGATGTTCTTATCGGACTTGCTGTCAATGCGGAAACCAGTGTGCTGCGTCCAGGTCCAGTCAAAGCTTCCTTCGCACTTGGAGTTTTCGCACTTGATGGGCTTGCCGTTGGAGTCGACCGGCTGAAGCACCTTATCGGCCCAGGGCTTCTTCCAGCCTTCGGGCGAACCCATGATCCACTTCACTTTCTTGTCGCGACCAATCTTGATAATGGCCGATTGGTGGCGAGAACTGATAATGATCGAGTCGTCCGTCGGGTCATAGTCAACCGAGTTGACGTGTACCCAGTTGCGACCGGGGCCGGAACCCACGATGTCGCCGAAATGATCACTTTCATCAAGCTTGGCGAGCTCTTCAGAGGACAATGTCTTGCCGGCCTGTGTGGCATCAATATTCAAGCACACAGCACCCTGATCGAGTACCTTGAGCACATTGTCGCGATACGGATCGAGGATGTCCCAAAGTCGCCATTCATCAACCACCTTGCCGTTATTGTCGACTTCAATGATGACGTCGCGAACCGTTCTCACGTTCTTACCGTTGGCAAGTTTTTTATCTGAGCTGGCAACGCGCAACAGATAATTGCCGTTTTGCATCGGATCCATCGAATGCGAGTAGTCGTTGTAGCCCATGGGAAGCTTACGATTCCATACTTCACGCCCCATGATGTCGTACTTCACATAACGCTGGCCATAGCCCCAAGTAAACATGCCGTCTTCGTTCTGCCTGAAGCCCATCATCACGCCGCCCATATCGATGGAGTTGAGGTTATAGATGGGATCGGCAAACATGTACCAGCGAATTTCACCCTTGGTGTCGATGATGGCGTTGATCGGTTCAAAGTTCCATTCCAATGCACCGCCTACCGGATTGTTCCAGACAACACGGGTACCGTGGGCGTTCTTTTCACCGAAGTCATTGATCAAATACAGACGATCGGAAAATTCCGGATCCACTTTGATCACACGGGTCTTAAAGAGGTTGCTCACCTGCATCTTGCCGGCAGTTGACGGCCCCCAAATCGGCGCACCGTAAATCTTGTAGGTTTCCTTCATGTTTTCGGTTTTTTGACCAAGACTACGCTTGTAGGTCACCTCAACCTGATTCATGTAATCAGGATAAAGTCCGAAAACAGGGATGCCGCCGTGCGTGAGAACTTCCGAGTTGCTCACCTTGTATTTAATTTCCTGTCCGTTTTTCTTCGGCACGATACGTACGGAAACGTCAGTAATCACGTAGCCCCCGTTGCGAATGACTGCCGTTAAAGGGGCGATGCCGTAGGGATTCACCACAATCTCGCCGATCTTGCCCTTGCTCGGATAGGCCACGTGAGGGCCGCTGGCCCCGCCGACAGCTAGAACCTGTGTGGAAAATGCCATTGAGCAAACAATACCGGCAGCGATTGCAACGGTTTTTAATTTCATCATTTGTTTCTCCTCTTTGGAAAAAATCCATTGGTCAATTTCTTAAAAACCATTGTAGAAACAGGCTTTTGTCGGTTGTAGTCGGTTTTTTATGGGACAATATTTCCTTCTTGGATATGGGTTTTTCGAAAAATGAATAACCACCTTTCAGCCGAGCTTCTGCAATTTTTGCTTCAGCTTTATGAGCAAGGAAGTCTCTCCAAGGCATGCTCATGCCTTGGTATTTCGCAGCCGGCCGGCAGTCGCCTTCTTTCAACGCTGCGCGAGATATTTCACGATGAGCTTTTTTTGAAAACGCGAACCGGAATGGTTCCAAGCGAACGTTGCGAACGACTCATACCCAATGCTGAAAAAACGCTTCAGTCCCTATTGGCTCTCACGCAAGAGGAGATCTTCGATCCTGCCCGTCTTACGAAGAACTTTCGTTTGGGAATCGTCGACAACGCTTTCTTCAGCATCTTTCTGCCGGTTGTTAATGAGATACAACGAGCGGCCCCCGGTGTTACCTTCGAAATTCCGGATATCCGCTTTTCGGCTCTGACAAAGTACGTCGACTACCTATCTTCCAATGAAGTGGATCTGCTTATCTACCCGTACAAAGACAGTGAAGTTCCCAAAAGCGTCCGTTTTTTCAAACTTTTTGAAGATCACTTTGTCTACATCACCCGCAAAGGTCACCCGCTGGAAAAGGTTCCGCCTGAAGAAATTCACCTTCATGTCAACGATTACCAGAAAGTACGAGTTTCGGCTCGCAAGAAATTTTTCTTTTCTGACCCAAGCGATCAGCAGAAGCATCTTTCAAGCAGTCAGTGCTTCATAAAGTCCCCATTCTTCGTGAGTTCAGCTTTTGCATGCCTTGTTGCCAACGTCGTGGTGGTTCTTCCCGAAACAACGGCAAGAACATTGTCCCAATGGTTGCCAATCACAATTTACAAAACGCCCCAACTCGGGGAATCCCCGTTTTATCCGACTCTATACTGGCACGAATCCAAAAACGCCGACCCTGCCAACCAATGGCTTCGCTCCATCATCATTTCTCATACAAGAAGTAGTCTCGGGAATCATCCGACAGTTAAGTGATTCAACACGTTGTCAACGTTGTCATATTGTCGTCAACAAACATTGAGTCATCTATTTTTTAGCTGGCTTATTTTTTTATATTGTGTCTTCTTTCCAGTCCCTTCCGTAAGATTGTTTAGTCTCCGATCCTGACGCGATATATTCTTTGTCTCGTCATCCGTTTCATTAGCCGGCTATGTTCTTCCCTTAAATTCTTGTAATGGAACGGCTTCACGCACACACGACGCGCGAAATGCAACCAAAACGCTCAAAAGTCAACTCCCTAAATTTTTGACATAAATCAAAACTACGTAGCACCTACGTGGACGAAAAATTGCGATCGAGACAAATAGAGGACGGCCGACAGACCGTCCCGATCACTGTCGTTTAAGGGTGTCCGCTCATGAGAATTCGACACCCGCAAGAAACACAGAGAAACAGGAGAAGAACTGATGTCTGAACTGCAAATTTCCCGCCGCAAGCTGCTCAAAGCCAGCGCTGCCGGCGCCGTGGCCGCTTCGACGGTTTCGGCCCCGAGCCTGTTGATGGCAAAGGAAGCCAAAGCCGCACAGGATACGTCCAAGATCCGCGACTTCGACATGATTAAGGCTTTCTACGCCAACTATCCCAAGAAGCTTGCTGCCGTTCGCGCCAAACTCGGTCGTCCGCTGACGCTCACCGAAAAGTTGCTTTTCGTGCACCTCTATCATCCGGAAAGCCTCACCGAATTCAAGCGCGGCCAGGACTACATTGAACTGCGTCCCGATCGTGCCGGTACGCACGACATCGGCGGCCCGATGGCCATCCTGCAGTTCCTCACCTCCGGCAAGGAACGCATCGCACTGCCCGCAGCTCTGGTTGCCGACCACCTCGTGACGGCTCAGACCGGCGTTCGCAAGGATCTCCAGATTGCCGACCGCGACAACGTTGAGACCTACAGCTTCCTGCGCGACGTCTCCCGCCGCTACGGCTTTGACTTCTGGCCGGCCGGCACGGGCATCTGCCATCAGGTCTTCCTTGAAAACTACGACTTCCCGGGCGCCATGATGCTGGTGACCGACAGCCACACCCCGACGGCCGGCGGCATGGGCATGCTCGCCATCGGCGTGGGCGGTGCCGACCTGGTCGACGCCCTCATGGGTATGGAATGGGAACTGAAGATGCCCAAGATCATCGGCGTGAAGCTCACCGGCAAGTTGAGCGGCTGGGTCAGCGCCAAGGACGTGATCCTGAAGCTCTCCGGCATCCTCTCGACCAAGGGCGGCACGAACTCCATCATCGAATTCTTCGGCGACGGCTGCCAGCAGCTCTCCTGCACGGGCAAGGGCACGATCTGCAACATGGGTGCCGAAGTGGGTGCCACCACCTCCGTCTTCCCGTTCGACGACTCGATGGTCCGTTATCTGAACGCCACGGGCCGCGCCGCAGTGGCCGACATGGCCAAGGCTGTTGCCGCCGATCTGCGCGCTGATAAGGAAGTCATGGCTGATCCCGCCAAGTACTACGACCGCATCATCGAAATCAACCTGTCCGAACTTGAACCGCACATCAACGGTCCCTACTCGCCCGACGCCGCTATGCCGCTCAATCAGGTGGCCGACCGCGTCAAGGAAAAGGGCTATCCGCAGCTGCTCGAAGTCGCTCTGATCGGTTCCTGCACGAACTCTTCCTACGAAGACTTCACGCGCGCCGCTTCGATCGCCAAGCAGGCTCTCGACAACGGTATCAAGGTGAAGACCCCCGTCATGATCGTCCCGGGTTCGATGCGCATCTACAAGACGCTCGAACGCGACGGCATCCTCGACGTGTTTGAAAAGCTCAACGCCACCGTGCTTGCAACCGCCTGCGGTCCCTGCATCGGTCAGTGGAAGCGTACGATCGGCGATCCGAGCAAGAAGAACTCGATCATCGAATCGTTCAACCGCAACTTCAAGGGCCGCAACGACGGCAGCGCTCAGACGCACGCCTTCCTCGCTTCGCCCGAAATCGTGATGGCTATGGCTATCAACGGCGATCTGACGTTCAACCCCATGAAGGGTTCGTACACGACCGCTAAGGGCACGACGATCAAACTCAAGGCTCCGACCGGTACCGAACTGCCGGTGAAGGGCTTCGTGACGGATCTGACCGACTGCATCCGCCCGGACTATGCCAAGATCGAAATCAAGGTGAGCCCCAACGCCAAGCGCATCAAGCTGCTCGAACCGTTCCCGGCTTGGGACGGCAAGGACTTCGTGGGCCTGCCCATCTTGATCAAGGCCAAGGGCAAGTGCACGACCGACCACATCTCCCCCGGGGGCAAGTGGTTGGCTTACCGCGGCAACCTCGATCGCATTTCGGACAACCTGCTCGAACGTGCGGTCAACGGCTTTACCGACGCCGCTGGCAAGACGCTCAACTATGAGACCGGCACGTACGACACGCCCGCCAAGGTCGCTCGCTACTACAAGAATCACAAGATTGATTCCATCATTATCGGCGACGACAACTACGGTGAAGGCTCGAGCCGCGAACACGCCGCTATGGAACCGCGTTATCTGGGCGTTCGCGTCGTGCTCACCAAGAGCTTGGCTCGCATCCACGAGTCCAACCTCAAGAAGCAGGGCGTACTCGCACTGACCTTCGTCAACCCGGCGGACTACGACAAGATCAAGGAAAAGGATCGCGTCTCGGTCCTCGGCCTCGACAAGCTTGCTCCGGGTCAGAACGTGACGATCGAACTCACGCACGCCGACGGCAAGAAGGAACGCTTCGAAGCCAAGCACAGCTACAACGCCAAGCAGCTTGCATGGTTCAAGGCAGGTTCCGCTTTGAACGCTCTCTAAACGATAGAGGGTAATTTAGGAATGGCGTCTTTCTCTCTCCGGCGCCATTCCTATTAGGATCTCCAAAACTTTCCTCTCTTTTGCGCATGTGATTCTTTGGAGTCGCGTGCGCATTTCTTTACGCCGGCTTTTTCCAGAACTTCCAACCGTTTCGCATATTGACAACGTGAAAAGGCACTTCGCCGTAAGTTCTCACAAACTGCGTCGGCATCAGCGCCTTATCCTTCTGATATTTGGCTTCAAACGCCGTCAACTTGCCATCCTGAATTTCAATAAAGTCGATTTCCTGTGCGTTCGTGCCGGTGCTGCGCCAGAAGTACATCTCCGTAAAGTCCTGATCGTAGACATGACGCTTGTAACGCTCCATGAAGAAGAAATTCTCCCAAAGCGCCCCAATCTCATTCGGGCGCAATGTCAACGGAGCAAAGTTACGCAAAACGGCATTTCTGACACCAAGGTCACAGAAATAGACTTTCTTTCCTTTCTTGAGTTCGTTGGCGAGATTTTTCGAGTACGCATCCACCCTTTTGACAATAAAGCACTGCTCTAGCAAATCCAGATATTTGATCACTGCCGTGCGACTTAATCCGGTGTCAGACGCCAACGTTTCGTATTTGATAATTTGTCCGACGTTCTGAGCAAGGTAGCTCACCAGGTGACCAAAAGGCGTCGGTCTTCTTACGTCGGCCAACGCAAAAATATCCTTGAAAAGGATGTCGTCACAATAGTCAATCAAAGTCTTACGAGCATTGTTCGGATCTTCAATGACAGCCGGATACATCCCGTAGACCAACCTGTTGGGAAGATCCTGAAGCGCATTGGCCTCACCCACATAATCACTGAACTCATGCCACGAAATCGGCCAAAGCTGGTATTTGTCCAATCTGCCGACTGCAGACTCCTGGACGCCTCCTGCCAATTCCAGTGACGAAGATCCGGTCACAAAAATCGGCACGGGATTCGGCCTCTGCTCGTTAACATCGACTAGCATCTTGATCTTCAAGCCGATACCTTCAACATGCTGAGCCTCGTCGATAATGATCATCGGAGCCTGATCAAGCAACTGTTCGATATCGCCCTGTGTCTGAAAATTAAGTAACGTCGAGGTTGACGGGAGTTCCCCGTTGATCCACAGCGCTTTGGGCTCTGAAATCATTTTTCTCAAGAGCGTAGTTTTGCCCACGCGCCTAGAGCCGAGAACAACAAAAGCCTTGCCTTTGCGCGGAGCGCCGCCCTTCAGAAAATCAGCCAATTCGCGATAGATAAGCATCTGTAAAATCCTGACTTATATATCGGAATTTTACTGTAAAAAACCGTTTTATAAATCAATTTTTTACACCCTTATTTCCTTTTTGTCGGATGGAATTCAAAGGACTGACCTTGCCTGAAATTGGTTGACAGTTTTCCGCGGTGTGATTGAATAAGTAGACAGTTTTTTGGTTTTTGCCTAAAACTGTCGACAACTTTTTTGCAAAGACCTGATTTGGTTGACACCAAATGATCTCGTCGGAGAGTCCTCTTCGATTCTATCCTTGCATCATCCTCCTTACCATGACGACGTAACGAGCCGAGGTCAACTTCGACTCAGGGGGTGATCGTGTCAAGCCCGAAGCCTCGTTTAATGGAGGGGACCCGCGTAGCGGGGCGTAGGCCGTTCATCGAGGCGTAGCGGCTTGACACGCTGACGGATCGCACAATTGCGGCGCAGCCGGGAAAGAAGAAATCTTTCCCGGTCTGCCCAGCGGCGAGCGATCAAATTCAATGTCGCAAGGCATTTTCATCGCTTTCTGTCGTTGAGACGTCAACGATTTCTTTGACCTCTGCACCATACGCGTTATGCGGGCTCTGAAGCAGACGCTCATTGCGTCGCTCAGACCACGTTTTCCAGCACCGTTTTTGACTTCCCGATTGCCGGTGTGCCTGAGCAGGTGTCTGATAATTCAAGCTCAAGTGTGGTCTGACATTGTTGTAGGCATCAATCGCTTTCTCAACACGGCACAAGCAGTCAGCCAGATCCTTAATCTCCTCGTTGTTGAGCCATTCGCTCTTAATGATCCCGTTGACTCTCTCGGCCACAGCGTTTTCCAGAGGGTCTCCGCTTTCGGTCATCGAAATCCTGACGCCCCTAGACTTCAGCACCGCAACATACTCATAGCAGCAATACTGACAGCCTCGATCTGAGTGATGGATCAACCCATGAGCTAGAAAAGGCTCAGGCAAGCCCGTTAGAGCCATGTTCAAGGCTCTGAGGCAATGGCTTGCCTGCAACGTATCACCCAAAGCCCAGCCGACGATCTTGCGGGAATACAAATCCGTGATAAGCGACAGATAGCAAACGCCTTCTTGTGTCTCAACGTAGGTTATGTCTCCGGCCCAAGCTTCGTTAGGGCCATGGAACTCAAGATCCTTTATGAGATTGGGATACCGTCGGTACGGATGGTTGGAGTCGGTCGTTTTGTAACGTTTGCGACGCCGAAGTTTCAATAGCAGGCCATTGGACGCAAGCAGAGTGATGAATCTGTCGCGCCCGGGAAAGCCGGATAACTCACCGAACTCTTGTTGTGTCAGCACGTAGAGCTTGCGCGAACCAATACGAGGCATCATCTCGCGATGCTGCCTGACACTTTGCAGAATCAATTCGTTTGCGGCTTCGGTGTCGAAATCCTTGACCGCTGAATGCTTGTAGTAAGCCTGGCGGCTATAAGCAAACAGCGCTCAGCACTTGTCCAAACTGATGCGAGGCCAAGTGCTACGCAGCCAGCCTACTGTTTGGTGCCAGATTTTTTTCGGATCGGGATGTTGAACTGCTGCTCGGCAAGTTCAATCATGTGAGAGTACCCGGCACTGCGCATCTTCTCAAGATCCAGAGCTTTTTTAAGCCGCTTGATCTCTTTGAGCGCCTCAGACAAGGTGAGTTCCTTGTCGTCGATCTCGGGTTCTTTTGGGGTGTCGGACAATAAAATCTCCTCGATGTAGCGACCAATCCATCCGTAGACGACTTGAGCGCTGCTGAGATTGAAGCGCGAAACGATTTGCTCAACCGTTTGCTCTTTCTCGAGCAATTGTCTCACAGCTTCAGCTCGTTCATCGGGCAGGGCTCGTTGCCCCCATTTTGCACATAACTGCCAGTTGCCCGTTTCAACAAAATCGTTTTCGTCCATTTTTGACACGTTTTTCCTTTGCGGAAAGTGTCAACTTTTTTCAGGCCAAGACACCACGTCTATTGTCCATGGTCTGTTCTTAACTTCTTGAACCGCCCGGATCGCGGTTTTCAGAACTACTGGTATTCCAGCGGCGGACAGCCGTCGGTACTGATGAAGTATCTGTCCAATCATGCCCTGTCGCAACCGATCACCTATGCAGAGGTTCGAGAACTTCGTCGGTCCGAACTCAATGCCGCTCGCCAGTATGACGATATCGGGCTCGACGTCCTACTCACTCAGGCAGGCTACTACACGATCCGAGAAGTGACGGAAGACGGATACGCACTGCTGGGCTATCCCAACCGGGAAGTTGCCGGCTCAATGGCTGAACTCTATGCCAATGAGCTGACGCAAGGAAAACGCATTCGTAGCTCAGCTGCTACCCCGATTCGGTCAGCGATGGAAAAAGGCGCCCTCGAAGCCGTCATCGACTACTTCAACGCCGCCGTGACGGCCATTGACTATCACCGCTACCCAATCAAAGACGAAGCCAGTTGCCGAGCCTATATGCAGGTTCTTCTGATTGGCGCAGCAATGATTCCCAAGGTGGAAATCCACAACGCACATGGCCGAAGCGTCATGGAAGTTGAAGTCAACGGACGGCATTGGGTTTTCGAGTTCAAGTTTGCTCGCCGCTCATCGGAAGTCACCGACCTGCTTGATGAGGCAATCAATCAACTCCGTACCCGTCACTACGGGGAGACATCCGTCAACACAAATCGCATCGGTGTGGCATTGGTTTTCGACAGCCAAAAACGACGATTCACGGCCTGGCAACGGGCCTAAGTCATTGCAAACAGGCTCCCATTCTTTAAATCCGTCGCGCCCAGATACCACTGACACTCACTAAAATGTCTCCTTTCCTCTTTCAGAAAGGAAGACGAGCCATGACCGAACTCAAAGTCTGTGTGTTCTGCGGTTCCCGCGCCGGCAACGATCCTGCCTACACCGATGCCGCGCACGCCATGGCGCACGAATTGGCCAGGCGCAATATGCAGCTTGTCTTCGGTGGCGGCGGCACGGGCTTAATGGGAGAAACGGCGCGCACGGCACTCAAACTGGGCGTTCCCGTCACCGGCATCATCCCGACCTTTCTGATTAACCAGGAAACTCCTGTTGAAGATCTGTCCGAGTTGAAAGTGGTTGCCGACATGCACGAACGCAAGGCCAAAATGGCCGAGCTCTCCGATCTGTTCGTCGTGCTGCCGGGCGGCATCGGCACAATGGAAGAAGCCTGCGAGATGATCACCGGCAACTGGATCGGTCTTTACAACAAACCCGTGGGCTTTTTAAACGTCAACGGCTTTTTCGATGCGTTCTTCGCCTTTCTCAAATTCGCCGTCAATGCGGGATTCATGCCGAAGCCCTGCTATGAGCGCGCCATCGTCGACTCAACAGCCTCAGGTCTCATCGACAAGCTTTTGGCTGCTCGCCTCGCCCCCGAGTTGCCTCGCAACGCGGACTGTTTTGACCACAAGTAACGCAAAATCTGTGGGCGCAATGCAGGACAAAGCGTGCGCTGCGCCTTAAAATCCAAGCGCGTGCGTTTACCGCCCCTTTTTTGAACAACTACTGAGTTTCAATGAGCAATCTACCCACTTTGGCCAAAGGTCCCGTGCTGCTGCCGGGCACCTTCAATAAGGACGCCATCGTCTTTATTGATGCCGAAGTGTCTCCTGAAACCGGCCAAATCGTTGATCTGGGTGCGTGCCGTGCCGACGGTCGTTTCTTTCATTCGAGCAATGTCGCGGCCTTCAAAGAGTTTTGCAAAGGAGCCGATTTTGTCTGCGGACACAATATCGTAGCCTTTGACATGCAGTATCTGCGCCCCGTCTTGGGCGACGGACCGCAAGCCGTCGATACGCTGCCGTTGTCTGCCCTTCTCTTTCCGCGCAAGCGTTTTCACAACCTGCTCAAAGACGAAAAGCTTCTGACCGACGAACTCAACAATCCTCTGTCGGACGCTCGCAAGGCGATGGCGCTTTTTGAGGAAGAGGTCGCAGCTTTCAATGAACTGCCCGGCGTGCTGCAGCGCTTATTTTGCGCCATGCTCAAAAACCGACCGGAGTTTGCGGGCTTTTTCCGGTGCTTAAACGTCCAGACACCGACCTTTGCGGATCCCGCAGGCGTCATCAAACGCCTGATGGCAGACAAATTGTGCATTCACGCCGATCTTGACGGCCTGGCCAAGCGGCAACCGGCAGAACTCGCCTACGCACTTGCCTTCATTCGCGCAGCAGAACCCGCAGACGTCATTCCGCCCTGGGTCAACACCAATTACCCGGCCACGCAGTCGGTGCTCAATGCGCTGCGCTATACGCCCTGCAAAAAGGGATGCCCCTATTGCAAAGAACGCCTTGACGTCAAAGCGGCTCTTTCTCGCTTTTTCGGTTTCGACTCGTTTCGAACCTACAACGGAGAACCCCTGCAGGAAATGGCCGCGCGTGCGGCCGTGGGCGGCGAATCGCTCTTGGCGGTCTTTCCCACGGGCGGCGGCAAGTCGATCACGTTTCAGCTGCCTGCTCTGATGCAAGGCGAACTCACCCGAGCGCTCACGGTCGTCATTTCGCCCCTGCAGTCGCTCATGAAGGATCAGGTGGAAAACCTCGTCTCCAAAGGCATCAGTCGCGCCGTCACCATCAACGGGCTCTTGAGTCCGATCGAACGCTCCCGAGCGCTGGAAGCCGTGATCAGCGGCGAAGCCACCCTTTTGTACATTGCCCCCGAGTCGCTTCGCTCCCGCTCGATATTGGCCGCTCTGCAGCAGCGTCGTGTGGCGCGCTTTGTGATCGATGAGGCGCACTGCTTTTCGGTCTGGGGCCACGACTTTCGCGTTGATTATCTTTTCATCGCCGACTTCATCAAAATGCTCGAAGACTTTTACGGCGGCCAATGCAAGATTGCCGTTTCGTGCTTTACGGCCACGGCCAAGCAAAAGGTCATTCAGGACATCTGCGACTACTTTAAGCAAAGGCTCGGCCTTGAGCTGCGCATCCTTGCAACTTCGGCCGAACGCAAGAACCTGAGCTATCGCGTCATTCACGTCGACAACGATGCCGAGCGCTACGCACGTCTGCGTGAGCTGATTGAAGCGGCCGAAGGCCCCGCCATCGTCTACGTGGCCACCGTGCGTGAAACCAAGGAGCTCGCCGCGGCCCTCACAGCCGACGGTCTAGAAGCCGTTGCCTTTGCCGGACGCATGGATGCGGCCGAAAAAAGCGCCAATCAGGATGCGTTCATCGCGGGCCACGTCAAGACGATCGTCGCCACCAATGCTTTCGGCATGGGTGTGGACAAAAAAGACGTCGCTCTGGTGGTGCACTACAACATCTCGTCGTCGCTTGAAAACTACGTGCAGGAGTCGGGCCGCGCGGGCCGAGACGAATCGCTTCAGGCGCAGTGTTGCATCCTCTTTAACGAGGAAGACCTCAACACGCACTTTGCGCTGTTGCGTCAATCCAAACTGACGCTTGCCGACATCCAGCTCATCTGGAACGCCATCAAGTCGATGAAAAGCAAGCGCTTTTCAATTTCTCCGCTCGAGCTTGCGCGCAAAGCCGGTCTCGAGTACGACGAACTGCAGCTTGACACCAAGGTCAAAAACGCGATTGCCGCTTTGGAGATCGCCGGTTACGTGCGCCGCTCCATGAACGCTCCGCGCGTATACGCCACCAGCGTTGCCGTCAAAAGCACCATGGAAGCGCGAGAGCGCATCGAAGCTAGCCCCCTCTTTGCCGGTGAGTCCGAACGCAACGAAGCCGTGCGCATCGTCGCTTCGCTCATTTCCGCTCGCAGCGGCTACAAAACCAAAGGGGAACCGGCCGAAACCCGCACCGACTGGCTGGCTGATCGCCTGGGCATCGCACTTTCTCAAGTCGTTGCCGTTATCGGCAAACTGCGCCAGGCCGGCGTATTGCACGACGACAACGACATGGCCGCCACGGTCAGCAAACGTCACCTCAAAGCGGCTTCTTCCGTTCTCGGGACATACCAGACTCTCGAATCGCTTCTCATCCGTCGTCTGTCCGACGGCGGGCGCGCCGACTTCAACCTCAAGGAACTCAACAACGAAGCCTTGGCCGGAGGTTGTTCCAGCGACGTCAAGAAGATCACGACCCTCTTGATGTACATGAAAGCTGCAGGGCAGCTTGACGAAATGCGCCGCACCCGCGGTTCGCAAAACGTTTCTCTCGCAACCAAACGCACGACGCAGGAACTTGAAGCCGCCGCGCAGATGCGAGCCGACCTGTGCGCCTTTATCGTTGAGACGCTCAAATCGATGGCCGCAAGCGCTGTGAGTACCGCCTCGCCCGACTACGTCTCGCTCTCTTTTTCCGCCGTACAGCTGCTGCGCGACTACCGCCAGCAAAGCTGGCTTTCCGAGACGCCCGTCACGCTGCGCGACATTGAAAACGCGCTATTGTTCCTGCACCGCACGGGTGTTTTGTCGCTCGAAGGCGGCTTTATGGTTTCGTACCAGGGCATGACCCTCGAGCGCGTTGAGCTCGACAACAAACGCCGCTACCGCAAGCAGGACTACGCTCAGTTTTCGGAACACTACCGCCAGAAGGTGCAACAGGTTCACATCGTCGGTCGCTACGCCAACCTGATGCTGGCCGACTATCAGGCGGCATTGCAGTACGTGCGAGATTACTTCGAGCTCGACTACCAGGAGTTCCTCAACAAGTACTTTGCGGGGACAGCCGCCGACGAGCTCAATCTTGGCCTGACACCCTCGCTGCGCAACCGCATCTTCGGTCAACTCTCCGAGAAGCAGCGCGCGATCATCGACGAACAGGCGCTGTTCGTCGTGGTGGCCGCAGGCCCCGGAAGCGGCAAGACGCGTGTTTTGGTGCACAAGCTTGCAAGCCTTCTCGTTCGGGAAGATGTTCGCAGCGAACAGCTCCTGATGCTCACCTTCTCGCGCGCGGCCGCCACCGAATTTAAGCGCCGACTCATCGAACTCGTGGGCAAAGCCGCTTATTTTGTCGACATCAAGACCTTTCACTCTTACGCCTTCGACATACTCGGCCGTTACGGTTCACTGCAGGAAGCCGACGGCATCGTTCTCAAAGCCGCCAAAGAGATCGCTTCGGGCAATGCCGAACCCTCGCGCATCGGCAAAACGGTGCTCGTGATTGACGAAGCGCAGGATATGGACGCCTCCGAAGCCGCGCTTGTCGATGCGCTCATCGAGCACAACGAAACGCTTCGCGTGATTGCCGTGGGCGACGACGATCAGAACATTTACGCTTTCCGCGGCGCCGACGGTCGCTTCATGCAGGATATGCTTGCCAAGCGCGATGCCGTGCGCCATGAAATGACGGAAAACTACCGCAGCACGCCCGCGGTGGTTGACTTCAGCAACGCCTTTGTGAGCAAAATCAAGGCTCGCCTCAAGACTCACGCATTAACCGCAGTGCGTAACGATATGGGTTCTGTGCGCCTCGTGAGCCACACATCCGAGCATTTCGAGGAGGCTCTCGTCAAAGGCATCATTTCGGATCTTTCCTGCGGCAAGCTCTCGGGCAGTTGTGCGGTTCTCACCAACACCAACGAAGAAGCGTTTACGCTGTGCGCCATGCTGAAGAAAACGGGCGTTGCCGTATCACTTATTCAGTCACAAAAAAGCGTCGGTGTCGCCAATCTTGCCGAGGTACGCGCTCTACTGAAATACATGACCGCACAGATGCACGGTCAAAAGCGTGCTTCCGTGCGTCTTTTTGCCGATGCCGAGCAATGGCTTAAAGCAAGCTACGGCGCCAGTATCTGGCTTGACAACGTCCTTCGCCTCATCGAATCCTTTACCGCCGTGTTGCCCGCCGAAGGTTTCTTCTACCTTGCCGACTTCGAAGAATTCCTTCGCGAATCAGTCCTTGAAGACACCTTTGAGCGCACGGCTTCGAGCATCGTTGTTTCCACCATCCACAAGGCCAAGGGACGCGAGTTCGATCACGTCTACATTCTTTACGCCTCGCGCTCCTTTGAAGACGATGACGCCAGGCGCAAGCTCTATGTGGGCATGACCCGCGCGCGCTTTGACCTCACCATTCACTACCGCGGCGCGCTCTTAAACCAGACGCTGCCCGAGACCGTTCATCCGTCTGTCGATAAAACCGCGTACAACGCGCCTGACGAACTGACGCTCACACTCACGCACGAAGACGTTTGGCTCGATTATTTCGAAGACAAGAAGCGATTGATTCTGTCGATGCGAGCGGGCTTTCCGCTCACGCCCATCGAAGAGGGCCTCACGATTCGCACGTCCACCGATGTCGTGCGTCTGGTTGTTTATTCAAAAGCTTTCCAAGCTCGTCTGGCGCAACTCAAAAAGAGCGGCTTTACGGTTCAATCCGCCGAGATCGGCTTTATTGTTGCCTGGCGCAAAAACCCGGAAGATCCGGAGCTTGCCGTCGTTTTGCCGACCCTTCACCTCAAACGCAGCAACAGCGCCCAAACGGAATTGATTTTCTGAGGTTCAACTCTCAAATTGGTCGTCGGCCGCAGTAAACCGAATCTGGGTTCGTACTGATTTTGCTGTGCAATTTCGCATTTTCCAAGCAAATCTTTACGTCGGCTTACTTTTGTCCGGAATAAGATAATTGCCAGGAACAAAAGTCTTTTTCAGTGATCTTCGATGTCTTCCCCTGGAGACAGCTATGACAAACATCTCATTCTCTCGTCGCCGCCTCATTCAAGGCGCTACGGCCGTTTTGGCAGTCGGTGCCGTTCCGGGCATTGCGCTTGCCAACGCCGACAGTCTTCTTGCCGATATTCTGATCGGTGTCGGAGACGCCATGAAGCGCGACTACATCCGTGAACATTACGGTCGCGGTCGTTGGGACGGCCACTACTGGCACTATGAAGGCCGCCGTTACACGCCGACCCAATATCGAGATTTCTGGCTGTCTCGCTACGAGCCGCCCGCTCCGCGTCCGCAGCCGCGCCCGGCACCGGGCCCAAACCGTAATCCCCCGCCCTGCGGCAACGGTCCCTGCGGCCCCGGCAATCCTCCCGGCCGCGGTCCCGGCAACGGCGGACGAGGTCCCGGCAACCAGGGGCGAGGCCCGGGGCCCGGCAGAAATGGTCCCGGCAGAGGTCCAGGTAACGATCGCGGCCCCGGACCTCGTTAAACCGTCAATCTGATTGAACCGTTTGAGAGAACCGACAAAATGACCATACTGACTCGACGCCGTATATTGCAAACATCCGTTGCCACTTTAGCACTCACGAGCGTGCCGTGTCTTGCATTGGCCCACTCGCATTCCGATCAACTGCTTGCCGATATCCTGATCGGCGTCGGAGACGCCCTGCAGCGAGAGTGGATTCGAGACAATTACAGTCACGGCCATTGGGACGGTCACTACTGGAATTACGGAGGGCACCGGTACACACCGCTGGAATACCGAGACTTTTGGCTTTCGCGGTACCAGCCGCCGGCTCCGCCGCCTCCGCCTCGTCCGGCCGCTCCCCCGCCTCCGCCGCCACGTCGGCCTGGCCCGCCGCCGCACCATCCGGAACCCGGACCGCACCACGGCGGACGTCCCGGCGGTTGGGGACCGGGAGGCCCCGGTCCGGGCCCAGGTCCGAGATAAGCTGCATTTCGATGATTCTTTCGAGAATGGTTAAGACTGATGTCCTTTGAGTTTCTTTCACGCCGACAACTTTTCGGATGCACCGGTGCACTTGTCCTGACTGCCATAGCACCGGGACTGGCCCGCTCGGCCTCCGAGCCGCCGATCAACGATGTTTTGAGCGGTGTCGGCGACGCCGCTGATCGGCAGCGCCTGCGTCACGAAGCTCGCAAAGGACAATGGGACGGGCAGTATTGGAATAAAGACGGCAAGCGGTATACCTCCGGTCAATACCGCGACCATCTACTGGGCAACACCAAGCCACAGACAAGTCGTCCGCCCCAAACTCCGGCCCGCCGCGACTACAGCCAGCCTTACCGTCCCGGTACACCTGTGCCTCGTCCGGGCATGGTGCCCAATCCGCCGGGCGTTCCGGTGCGCTACACCCCGAACAAAGCTTTTCCTCGTCAGCCGGCAGGTCCGGGACGCGGAGCCGGAGGCATCGGCAGAGGCGGCGGGATGCGCCGATGAGTTCCTTTTCGTCGTTTTTTCCACAAGCACAAAACCGGCAAGGAATCTTTTGCATTCTTGCCGGTTTTGCTTCTCTGAATTTTTAGCCGACTAACCAATAAAATTGTTCGCCCGGTCTTACTCAGTACCATTCGTGCTTTTCGTGACGATCAAGCGCTGCAATGGCCTTCATGTCCGAATCCGACAGCTCAAAGTCGAAAATCTCCGTATTCTCTTTTATGTGAGCCGGATTGCTTGATCCGGGAATCACGGAGACATTTCTCTGCAAATTCCAGCGCAGGATGATCTGAGCGGCTGTCTTGCCGTGTATTTTTGCAATTTTGACAATATCAGGATGACCGAGTACGGACTTCGTCCAACCGCGTCCGCCGAACGGAAACCATGCCTGCACAACGATGCCCTTGTCTTGAATAAACGGCACGACGTCTCGATCCTGATAGAAAGGATGGATTTCGTTTTGTACCAGTGCTGGTATTACGTCAAGCTGCGGCAAAAACTCGGTAAGTTCCTTGATGTACCAATTTGATAAGCCGATCGAGCGAACCGCCCCCTCTTCCACGGCCTTTTCCAATGCCCGATAAGCCGAGACATCGCCGTTGCCGGGATGATGAAGCAACAGAAGATCAATGTAGCCGAGATCCAATCTGGACATTGACTCTTCAATGGCTTTCTGCGGATTTCCGAACTGTGTCGGATAAATCTTGGTCGTTACGAAAATCTCTTCTCGGGAGAGACCATTCTTCACAGCGTCACGCACCGCCATGCCAACTTCGCGTTCGTTGCCATACATTGACGCCGTATCAATCAGCCGAACGCCGCAGTCAAGCGCTGCGCGCACGGCACGAATGCAGGTTTGACCGTGCAGCGAATAGGTTCCCAGTCCCAGTACGGGCATGGTTCTGCCGTTGTTGAATTTCACTGCCTTCTCCTTGAGGTTGAATGGTCTCGCCATCCGAATTTCGGTTTTCTGCACCGCCATCGCAAGACGAGGCGAACAGACAGCCGCTGCCAATCCTATTGCACAAACTTCCAGCATCGACCTGCGGCGCATATCGTTGTCTCCATGTGCATTTCTAACAAACCAAAAGTATCAAGTCAGTTCTATTTGCGTCAAATGCCTATACGCTAAGATTGACTATGCTTTAAAGGCATGGATTGATTCACTCTTTGACACGGGATTTCGCATGGACATTCGCGTTCTTCGGTACTTTCTGGCGGCGGCCGAACAGCAGAGCATCTCAGGCGCGGCTCAAAAGCTGCACGTCACGCAGCCGACGCTCTCGCGTCAGTTCATGGAGCTCGAAGAAGAATTAGGGCATACGCTTTTTGTTCGCTCAAACAGAAAACTTCGCCTCACACCAAAGGGCGAACTTTTCTATGAACGCGCCCGCTCCATCGTCAATCTGTTTGACCGCACGAAAGAGGAAATCCGGGCCGAAGATGAACTCACCGGCGACATCCGCATCGCCGCGGGCGAAACGCCCGCATTGGGAAGCCTTGCGCGCGCCATTGCTCGTCTTCAACAAGAAGCGCCCAAAGTTCGGTTTCACATCGTAAGCGGTGCCGAAGCGCAGGTTAAATCCGAACTCCATTCGGGGCTGACCGATTTCGGCGTATTCGTCGGCATTGCCGATACGATCGGTTACAGCTCAATCAAACTCAGGCAAAAAGACGTCTGGGGCGTGTTAACACGCATCGACGGCCCGTTTGCAGGCAAAAAACAAATCGAGGCCTCCGATCTGGCAGATCAGCCTTTAATGTGTTCCGAGCAATCCTTTTCCCGCAACGAATTCGACGGATGGCTCAACGACCTGGGAAGTAGCCTCAACATCGTTGGCACCTTCAACCTGCTCTACAACGCCTACGTGCTCGCGGCCGCCGGCGTGGGTCACGTTCTTGCCTTGGGCGGCATCATCAACCCGACACCAGCCTCAGGACTCGTGTGGCTGCCTCTTTATCCAAGGCTCGAGTGCGACATCGTCGTCGCCTGGGACCGTTCCCGCCGACTGAGTCCGGCTGCCGAACGACTGATCACCCTTCTCAAGGAAGAAGAATCCTTGAGGCCAACAATCTGACATATTCACAGTAAGAAATCTGTTTGTGTTTTGCTATGCCTATAAAGCATAGTAAAGTGTAAAAATAAAGTATTTGTTATTTCTACCATTTGAATCAACAATTCGCCTTGTCACTAATAGGAGGACAACTCATGGACGCTCAGATGCTAGAAGGCAAAATCGCGCTGGTCACGGGAGCCAGCTACGGTATGGGTCGGACGATTGCAGAATTGTTCGCCGAAGAAGGAGCTCGCGTCGTTCTTACCGCAAGGCATGCCGAGCAACTCAACGAAGTTGTGGAAGGCATTCGACACAAAGGCGGCAATGCAATCGGAGTTGTCGCCGATGTTTGTTCAACCGAAGACACCCAGCGGGTTTTCAAAACCGCCATTGAAACGTTCGGCGATCTGGACATTCTCGTGAACAATGCCGGCATCGGCGAGCAAAAAATCATTGATGAGACAAGCGACGAGTGGATGCTGCATGTGATGAACACCAATCTCGGCGGTCCGATGCGCTACATCCGCGAAGCTCTCAAAGTATTTCTTCCCAAAAACGACGGCTGCATCATCAATATCAGTTCCGTCAACGGCAACCGTCCGTTCTGCGGCGCAACATACACATCAACCAAAGGCGCACTCAACACGCTGACGAAAAATGTCGCCATGCGCCTTATCGACACAAACATCCGTTGCAATGCCGTTGCTCCGGGAGCCACCGTGACGCCGGCTCACCTTGCCAACAAAGCCGGAGAGCAACCGGGCGGCAGCAAGATGCTCAACTGGAGCGGTCATTTCGTTTACTTCCCCGGCCCGGAATGCGATCCGATTGATCAGGCCTATGCCTGTCTTTACCTGGCAAGCAAGATGGGACGTCACGTCAAAGGTCAGGTCCTTCAAGTCTGTAACGGCGCTTTCCTATGATGAGCCACACCGGCAAATCTTTCCGCCGAGGGGCTGTATGGCGGTGCCCGGCGGAAAGCATTTCCGCTCTGAAAGCTGAAGCAATGGCGGTTGCGGTTCTCGTTTTCGCCAACATGTCCCTTGCTCAACAGCCATCCTCCGCCTATGCCTCATCACTCATTTCAAATCAAAGCAACGACATGTCCGTACATACGGCTACTCAGAAACGACAAATTCGAATGCTTGTCGGCGAAAAAAGCTTTTCGGTCACGCTTGCCGATACCCGCGCGGCTCAAAAGCTAGTGCAACTTTTGCCGCTGACATTGCGTCTGCATGACCACGGCGGATTTGAAAAAGTCGGAGCGCTCGGCACGCAACTGCCAAGCGACGATATTTGGATGACCGCCCGGACAGGAGACGTTGTGCTCTACAACAGCGACCAAATTGTTCTGATGTGCTGTTCCAATTCCTGGAATTACACGCGACTCGGCCACGTAAGCGAGTCCGGCGATTGGATCAAAGCTCTCGGAGACCACGACGTCGAAATTCAGTTAACTGCTCGGTAAATGCCGCGCGACCACCGACAACCTGTTTGCCGTTTAATCACAACACAGAGTTACTTTCAAAAGAGTTGATTTATGACCTCAAAAATTGCTACTGAAATTGCTGCTACTGTTCTTACCACAGCATGCGCTGCGGCTTGTGCAGCCATTCCCGCCGCACAGGTTGCCCCCTCAACCATCAAGCCTGCCGAACTGCAGCTTGAAGCGAAGTGGGACAAGGTGTTTGCGCAAAGCTCCAAGGTCAACCACTCAAAAATCACTTTCGTCAATCGTTACGGCATCACGCTTGCTGCCGACCTGTATGTCCCCAATATGCGGAATCTGTCTGCGTCACAATCTGACTCGAGAGAATTTTTGCTCAAGCGAGAATTGTTGCAAAAAATCCGTGCCGGGTGTTGAACCGCAGCACGGATTTTCGGTTGATCAAAGACTCTTTATTCTTCGAAAGTTCCCTTCACAATGATTTCGCCGTTGCGCATCATCTGGCGGCCCTTGGCAAAGACATGAACCAAATTCATGTTTTCGTCAAAGAGGTTGAGGTCAGCGCAATTGCCGGCCTTCACCACGCCCTTGCCGGGCAGCTGCAGAGCCTTGGCAACGTTGCTTGTGATCACGGACAAAGCAGTGGTCATCGGCACACCGAGTTCACCGATCAGGCGCTTGACTTCCTTGAGGTTGCAGGCAACGCCGCCCACGCCCAGACCGATCATTTCGCCCTTGTCGTTGAAACGCGGTACGGAGCCGTGTCCGTCAGAACTCATCGTGATGTGATCGGCCGCCACACCGGCTTCAAGCACTGACTTCACGCCATGAGCAGGCGTGCCTACAGCGCAGGAACCGCCCGTGGTGATGTCCACGTAACCTCCGGCAAGACCGAACTCGATAGCCCCCTTGAACACGTCCGGGTGACGTGCGCAGTGCGTCGGACGGATGTGCTGAATCGGCATGCCGCGCTTGACGCACTCAAGCAACATATCGAAAGGACCGACGATGTTGCCCAAGTGAATGTGCAGTACGCCGAGTTTGCCTGCCACCATGGCACCCACGCGAATCTGCGTGAGCAGGCGCATCACTTCTTCCTGCGTGGGGAAGCTTGAGCGGTGATCACCCATGGCGATCTTGACACCGAGTACTTCAGGAACGAAATAAAGATCGTCACGCACGCAGCTCGTGAGCGTCGTCGGGGGATAGGCATAGTTGCTCGTGTACATCCAGGCCGAAACGCCTTCGGCCTGAAGCGCACGTACCTTACCGAGCAAGTTCGGCATGGAGCGGCTCGAACCGTCGGTTCCGGATACGCCCACAACGCTGGTGGTACCGCAGGCAATCAGCTCGGAAAGAACCAATTCCGGCGTACGGGTCTTGGGGCCGCCTTCACCGCCGCCGCCCGTTACGTGAATGTGCTGATCGATAAAGCCCGGCGTGAGGATCAAGCCCTTGGCGTCAATCGTTTCGAGCTCAGGCAAAGTCGCGGTCAAATCCTTACCGACGGCCACAACCTGCTTGCCGACGGTCAGAACGTCGCAGATGCCGAGGTCTTCAGGCGCATAAACGTGCGCACCTTTGATAAGCAATGCCATTTGTTTCTCTCCTGATTTTTACAAAAAGATTTGAGCAGCGATGACGTTCACTACCATACCGAGAATCATTACAGGGATCGTACGGCGAATGAGTTCAATAGGCGTCAATCCTGCGATGCCGGACACGGCGATGATGACACCGGAAATCGGGCTCATCGGACGAGCCAGACTGGCGGCAAGCTGCACCGGGACCACCAGAGCCATCGTGTTGTAGCCGACGCTGGCGGCCGCTTCAGGAAGCAACGGCGAGAAGGCAAAGAAGGCCGAGTTGCCGGAACCCGTCACGATCGTGGCGATGGCCATGATGCCCATCATCACAAAGAGCATGAGGTAAAGACCGACGTCCTGCTGGGCGGCAGCCATCTGGATCATCGTGGAGATGCCGCCGATCTTGGTGAGACCGAAAGCAAAGAGTTCAGCGCAGATAATGAGAGAGACGGTCGAAGTAAAGACCTTGCCCATGCCTTCGAAGAATGCCTGGAAGCTCTTGCAAACGTCCTTGAAGGCACGACGCGTGACAAGATCGACCAGGAAGGCGATCAGGATCGAAACCACAATGGCAGTCACCAGACCGAGTTTGATGCCGTTGTAGACCATCGGCGAGAAGATGATCAGCAGGAACAATGGCAGAATCGGAAGGATGGCGTAGTGAGCGGGACCGGCATCGGCAAAGGCATCTTTGGTTTCGCCAGCGACGGTGCTCGTGTCATCCTTGATACCTTTGGCAGCCTCTCGGCGGTCAAACCAACGCTGCACCAGAGCGTGCCCCACAGCCACAGCAATAATGATGCAGATGGCAACCGGAATCTGACCGGTAACGAAGTACGTCACTACGTCGGTATTGACAAGGTCAGCAGCGCGCATGGCGTTGGACGAACTCGGACCCAGATCCAAGCAGCAGGTCGAACCGATCACGGCAGCGGCGGCAGCGCGACGCACGCCCAGCTGAACGAGCAGCGGATAGACAGAAGCCATCAGCAACAAGCCGAGGCCGACGGCAGAGTTAATGAACAAAGCCATGCACTGGCCTACAACGTATGTAAGGCCCAGCAGGACATACGGCGAGTGAATGGCCGACAACGGACGCACGCACAGCTTCACGAGAGCTGTGGAAGCACCAATTTTGTTCATATAGAAAGAGAAGCCGCCGATGGCCATGATGTTGAGGCCCAGACCGCCGATACGGCTCTTCGTAAGATCCGTAAAGGCCTGCGCAAGGTCAAAACCAAGGAAGTTGGTAGCGGTCTTGGCCGAAACCGGCGGGTTGCCCATGAAGCTGCCGATAAGCAGGAGCACAAGCGCAAGTACCAACAGAATGACGGGCGGGTAGTAATTTTTAATAACGAAGTACGCGAGCAGCACAACGGCCAGCAGCGTAACAACGACGCCAAACATAGCACTTCTCCTTTAGTGATTGTTGTTATGTCGTGTTTGACTTCAGAGGGAACGGTCTGCGCCGATTTCTTGAAGCTTAAGTTAAGAATTTTAGTAGTCTCTTGCTTCCTTTTATAGATACTAAAAAAGAGATCTGCCTTTCGAGCAGCTTCTTGCTGTAAAGATGCCATCAGACTTTGATCCAACCTATAGTCCTATCGAACGCTCAGAGCTAGGTCCCATCCGGCTTGCAGCTTTTTCTACCCAATAGACTTTGTCCGAACAAATAATCCTGACAAGCCAAGCACGAAAAAAAAATGGCAACCAGCTGGTTGCCCTACATCTTAGCTATCCTCCATCCACATCCTAAGATGTTGAGCTGAAGCGTCTTTGCACCACTAGTTCAATATCTTGCTCTCGGGCATGATTTGGTCGAAATTGTTATGACATTCCAGGCAATAGCTCTTTGGCGTGCTGTGGCCTGCATGGCACTTCGAACAAGTCAGAGCTCCTTGATGACTGGCATGCGGATTCTGTTCCTTTATCTTGGGAACAGTACGCTTGGCAAGATCCGCTTGAGCCCCATGACACTTCTCACAGACGGCATTGTCAACAACGGCTCCTTCTTGGGGAGTTTTGACTCCGTGGCAGTTCACGCAAGAGAGATTTTTTGTTTCGTGCAAACGAGCCGTCCCTTTGACATCACCCCCACCCAATTCTGCATAAAGATCAAAAAGATCCTCAGAAACATCTCCGAGCGGTGTTTTTACGCCCTTGGCAAAAAGTTTTCCGTCTTTCACCTCATGACACATTGAGCACGGCGCCTTCCCAGTATGTTTTGCATGCAGCATCGCCGACAAAGCGGGGGCTGCTTTCTGATGGCACATCATGCAGTCATCAAGCGTCTTGGCCTGAACAACGGAAGGATGATTTTCACCAAGGACTTTGCCGTCTGCGTGACACTGCGCACACGGAGCTACGGCCAGTCCTGCAGCAGAAACCGCACCGGTACAGATGATGGCTGTGACAACAGCGCCAATGAGTTTTCTGATCACGAATCTCTCCTCAATCGAATCAGAGAAATCGGGCCGCAGTCTGAAACTGCCTTCAGTACTTGCGGCCCGTTTGGGGAGGTTTAGTTGAGCAAATTACAGCCCTCGGGCAGCGTTCTGACCGGCCATGCGACCGATCGTGAAGATTTCTGCCACAGCGTTACCACCGACGCGGTTAGTGCCGTGAACGCCGCCGGTGACTTCGCCGGCTGCATAAAGACCGGGAATCGGCTTCTGATAGCGATCCATCACCTGAGCCTTGGAGTTGATCTCAATGCCGCCCATGGTGTGGTGCACCGCCATCGTCAGACGACCGCTGTAGAACGGGGCCTTTTCGATCTTGTTAACGAGGACATTTGGATTGCGACCGAGCGGATCCTTCTTCGTCTCAACAGCCTTGTTGTATTCGGCCACTGCACGTTTGAGATTTTCCGCAGGAATCTGCAGCTTCACAGCCAATTCGTCCAACGTGTCGGCCTTTTCGGCATCGCCGGTCTTAAACGCGCCGTCGAAAGCCTTGCGCGCACCGGGCTTCATGGCGTTGTAGCCATTGGCGTCACGAATGCCGAAAACGATCTTGTTGGGAGAAGCCAAAATGGCATCTGCCACCACATCGCGGCGTTGGTCTTCAGCCACGAAACGATTGCCGTTCTTATTGACAAAAATGACGCTTTCAACCGGCGACACCATACCAATGAAACGACCATTGGAAGCTGCGCCCGGCAACAACTGAATAAAGTCCATGCCGACCACATTGGCGCCAATATCCTGGGTTGGAGCCAGAAGGTCCCCCGTCGCGCCTTTATGGTTAGTCGTCGGCAGATCAAAGAGTCGCGGATCGTGCTGAGCACGAATGACAGGATTGGCAGCAAAACCGCCGGCAGCCACCACAATTCCTTTTAATGCTCGATAGTAACGAACTTTACCGCGCTTGTTTTCGAAAGCAACACCCAACACTCGCCCGCTCAAAGGCTTTTCACGAATGATGTGCGTTACCTTGGAGTTGAGCTCGACAGGAACACCAAGTTTCTTGCACTGATCGGTCAGCGCGTCAATGTAACCAAGACCAAAGGGCTTTACGGTATTGTGAGCACGCGGCCATAGGCCGCCGTAGACTTGATAGACACCCGGAGCGAACTCAACACCGCAGCTCTTGAGCCACTGCATAGCTTCCGGAGCACGTTTGGTGAATTCTCGAACAAGTTCAACATTTCCGCGATAGTCGCCGCCCTTGAGAGTTTGTTGAGCATGCTTTTCAACACTGTCTTCAATCCCCTTCTTCTTCTGCTCGACAGGATCAACTGCGTTGAAAGCACCACCCGTGATACGCGTGTTGCCGCCGATAATGTCCATTTTTTCAAGGATTACGGTCTTGGCCTTTTCCTGCGCAGCCGTCACGGCCGCTGACAAACCAGCACCGCCAGAACCAATCACAATCACATCAAACGTCTTGTCCCATTTGATCTTATCAACGGAACAGACATCAAAACCGGAATTTTTTTCGGCCGCCCAAGCCGTGGACAAACCTGACGCAGCTACCAGAGCCGTACCAATCTTGAACAAATCACGACGGGATGTAGTCATATTTCACCTTTCTATTGTTCGACAGAGCTGGACATGATCCAACTGTCTGACAGATTAACTGCTCCGCGGGCTTTCTGAAATTGTGAGATCGCGCTACGTAGAAGACGCAATTGACGACTTTCGAGATATCTTCCTAAACTTATTGAGTTTTGACGCGATTGTCTCGGAGGCATGTCTTTTTTGCTCACACCTCTGTTGCGAATTCTTGCGACTGCGATCCTAACGCTCAGCATCCCTGCGTATGCCGATCCCGTTGTGATGACACCGCTTAGCGTAGCCATCCAGTCTCAACCCGACGACCGGCTGGCCGCGTTCGTTGACGCAAGTCTCGCCGATGTTGCCGTGGTTCTTCAAAATCACGCTATTCTGACCACTTCACAGTCGGCCCAAACCCTCGCTGACCCCGTCGTTTTTTCCGATGCCGGATTCGTTGTGGCCAGTGCCCCGATCTACGCATTGCTCGAACGGTACGGCGGATTCACCGCAATCGCTTCCATTGAACCCAGCGAAGCAATCAATGCCGACAGTGCCTCCTCAACCGTTGTACTTGTTCGCAAGCCTCGAGAAGACACACTGGTTACGCTCCATTCGCTGAAAGACAAATCGCTTGCCATTCTGGCTTCAGATGCTTTCGAAACGCGCATGCATTTAGCCGATGAATTGTTGTCTCAGCGTCAGAACTCAAAAACGTTTTTCAAAATCAATGAATTCCACGGTCACCTTCAAGACCTGATCAATGCGCTTCAAAGCGGCACCTATGATGCCGTTGCTTTCTCTTCATGTTTATTGAGAAATTTGGATCCTCGATCCTTGGCTGATCTGCAAGTTATTGAGCCCCGTCTCAATTTGGATCTGAATCTGCCTCACACGACATCGGTTTATCCTGGATGGGTCTTTGCAGCATCCTTTCAGACCTCACGAGAGGAGTCGGACAATCTGGGAGCACTTTTACGAAGTCTTCCCGAGCGCTACGGCTACCGCTGGACCAAAGCCGCCGACTACCGCACGATCCATCAGGTGCTACAACGCACAGACGAAACTTTTTACAAAAGTCTGCAACGCCGTTCAGTCGGACAAATCCTCATCGAGTATTCCGCATGGATTCTTTTAGGGCTTGTGATTCTCGTCGGATTGGTGCTCCACAGTGTCCTCACCGAACGTCTCGTGCAGCGTCGAACGCGTGAACTCGATGAAATGCATCAGAAGCAGAAACTTGCACAGACTCGCTATGAACAGCTCGAAAAAGCAAGCATTGTCGGACAAATGTCTAATCTTGTCGCCCACGAACTGCGTCAGCCTCTTGCAGCCATTACGAACTACACGATGGGTATCAGACGGCGTTTGAAAAACGGAATTCTGGATGACGACAGTCTGTCTTTCGCTCTGCAACGAACACTTGAGGAAAGCGTCCGTGCAAACGCTATCGTCGAACACGTCCAGAGCTATGCCAAGCAAAAGCGCAGAACTTGCCGTCGTTTTAATCTCTCTGAGTTCTTATCAGGCATCGCTGCACAGTACACCGACAGTCAGGGACAACCACGTATCCGTACGGAGTTGGCACAAAATCTCGAAATTGAGGCCGATCCCCTAGAAATCGAACTTTGTGTCAAAAATCTCGTCAAAAATGCCTTTGAAGCGGGAATGGCGGCACGCAAACCGATTATTCGTCTCTCGGCCAAACGTCTAAACAACGGGACCATCGAGATCTGTGTCAGTGACGAAGGTTTCACCTTAAGTGATGCTGCATTTGAGGTTCTTTCGGTGCCCTTTACCTCCGACAAACCAGACGGGCTAGGTCTGGGACTTGCTATTGTGCGCAAAATCACTGAAAGTTATGCTGGTCACCTGGAGTTTAAACGCCTCCAACCTCAGGGCTTGGCAGTGACAATGGTATTGCCGAGCGCAGCGACAAACAAGGAGTGTCAATCTTGAATAAACAGCGTCCTTTCTGCCTGGTTCGCATCATTGATGATGATGCAGGTGTTCGCGACTCGTACCGCTATCTGATCGAAAGCGACGGTTGGCTCGTGCGCACCTACCAGGACGCTGAAGATTTTCTTGCCAACGACGATCCGTCAATCCCCGGGTGTGCCATTTTGGACATCCGCATGCCGGGATTAAGCGGACTGGAGTTACAAAACTACCTCAACAAGCTTGCACGCAACCTCCCGATCGTTTTCGTATCCGCCCATGGCGATATCGAAATGGCCGTACGAGCCATGCGACACGGAGCAATCGATTTTTTACCCAAACCCGTGGACGACGACAAGCTGCTTGCCTCACTCGAACTGGCCATTGAAGCCAGCATCCAGAATAGCCAGCAAGCCCGTGATATTCAGGATGCAAAGACTCGCTGGTCTCTGTTGAGTCCCCGCGAACAAGAAGTGGCTCGGCTTGTTGCTCAAGGCAAACTCAATAAAGTCATCGCCGACGAACTAGGCATTTCCGAACGTACGGTCCAAGCTCATCGCGCCAATGCATGCCAGAAGCTGGGCGTTCGACACGCCGTAGGCCTGCTTCAGATGATTGAAAAGGCAGAACCATGACATCGGTCGCTTCCAATAAACCCGATGTCATTGTCGTCGGCGCCGGTTTAGCAGGGCTTACAGCTGCACTTACAGTTGCAGAACTGGATTTCAAACCTTTGATACTGGAAGCTGCGGCCGAAGCCGGCGGCACAACGCTTCTGAGTGAAGGAGTTTTTAACGCATTTGACCCGGAACGACAGATTCGAATCAGTGTTGACGACAGTCCTGAAAAGCATCTCGAACAACTTCTGCGATGGGGAGCTTATCGGGGAAACCGAACTTTGGCCAAAGCTCTTTGTTACGAAGCTCCGTCTACTCTCAAATGGCTCGAACACCTTGGGCTGGAGTTACCTGAAAATGTCGTTCAAGCTCCTGCTTCCCCCTATCCTCGCAGTCACATTCCCATCAAAAAGGGACACGCTTACGTCGACCTACTTTTAAGCGAAGTCAAAAAAAGACGATTGCCGTTGCTTACAAATTGTCGTGCGACGCACATTCTGCGAAACGATTCAGGCACGGTCAACGGCATCCGTTTTAATCATGCCGGCAAAGAGCATACAATCCACAGCCGTTTCGGTGTGGTATTGGCAGCTGGAGGGTTCACCGCCAACACTGAACTACTAAAGCGACACTGTCCGTTGCTGGCGGGCATTGCATCAGCAGGAACGCCATACTGTAACGGAACCATGCTTCTGGCCGCTCAGGACTGTGGTGCCGCGGTCACACATATGAGCTACTTCGTTTGGGATTGGAAGGACAGTGGTGTGAATCCCTCCTTGTTGACAGATGCGTCCCGTTACGTCCTATTAAACGCTAAAGGGAAGCGTTTTATTCGAGAGGATGTCCGCCGGCGCGATCAAATCGAAGCTTGTCTGCTTGAGCCGCAAGCGAAAGCCTGGCTTGTTGCATACGGTAGCAATATCGGCGACTCATTTCCTTTTACCAAGCAGCAACTTCAGGCAACCATGGATACATACAACCGAACAGCTGATGCCGGAAAAGACAATCTTTTCGGTAAAGCATCCGAACTGTTGCACCGTATTGAGCACCCATGGCAAATCCAAACGCTTGAACCCGTTGTTATTTCCAGTCTTGGCGGCCTTTGCATTGATGCCAAAGCCCATGTGATTGATCGTTATGGAAACAATATCAATGGATTGGTAGCCGCGGGGGACATTACCGGCGGCATTCACGGCGAGTGGGCTGCCAAAGGCGATTGCCTGGCAAGCGCTGCTGTTTTTGGCCGTGTTTCGGCCTTCACCCTTTGCCTGGGTCGCTAACCTAAATTCCAGCAGCTGTCGTCAAAAAGCAAAACTCTGCCAATCAAACGAAACGATCTCTGACACCCAGATCCCAAAAGTATTTCTCTAGTAGGAAAAGTCAGCACTTTGTCGAAGGAAGCCTTCCCTCAATGGGAAGTTGTTCAGGTCAGGCAACAATATCAAGAGCTTTTTGCAACCGGACAGGAGAAAAAGCCGAAGCATAGTCGCGTAAATCTGAAGCATTCATCCTAACCTTTGGCCTTACCGCTATAGTTTTCCAATTTTGTACGGCGGTTATAACGCGCCTGAAGACCTCTATACCATCATCCTCGGATAGATCGAAAGCCGGTCGACACTTCCAAAGTTGCCGTACGTCCTCCATTTCACCTTCTTCCGAAGACAAATAGCACTTTGACAAATACGGCGCATCAGGCCGGCTCAGCGGGACTGGATTGATATCGAAGGCCGGCGACAATACCCACGCTCCGTTATTTTGCATCAGCAAGCCTGTGTTCCGACCGTGGTCATCCGTGTTGTTGATCAGGAAGTTAAGGAGCAAACGCCCGAAAAGTTCCTTAGCTGTTGACTTATCGGAACGATCGGCCTGCAAAAACAGTTTTTCGTTAAGCAACTGATAACTCGGCGGCGGATAGCCATTGTCAGTACATTGCAAAAATGTCGCCATCGACCAATACGGAATTCGGCGCCCAAGGCGCGTGCGGTCAAAGCGCTTCACAACGGCGACATTGACGCCATCAACCGTCACTATCTGCCCAACAGCCGCATTAAGACCTGCTGCCCGAGCCAGCTCCAGACCAAGAATTTCGCCTTTGACAACGCTACGCTCATCGTTGACACTTGCAAACTTGCCGATTGCCAGATTGCCGTGTTCGTCAAGCACTGTGCACTTCGGACGAGCGCCGCCAAGCGAAGTGCCTTTTCCTTCGAGGTAATCAAGATCATCGTCTGTCGCCTCGTCCAATTCAAATCGTCTTGATGATCGAGCGATTTTGCCCAGATCCAACAAAGGCGGCGTTCGACGCCTCCCATCCTTCGATTCTCCCGGCTGACACCCCTCGAGAGCAAAGCGAAGCGCTCCGATGCGACTGAAATCGTCTACGCCAAGTAAAAAATCAATCTCTGAAAGGCCCCGACTATGACCCGCTTTGCGGAAAGATCGCTTGATGAGGCGTCGCCCCCAACTGTCCGGTTCAGTATCGGCAAAAGCAAACGGAAACGGACTATTGCGCTCTGCATCGTTAAGAAAAAACCATTGGGATAGCAACGGCAGCTCCGGAGACACAGCAAATCCATTTGGTTGCGATAACCAAGAGTCGGCGTAGCAAAACTGGGATACACTCGGACGTGCCGGATCGTATACAAGCGTACCGACTCGCTCACTACGCTCGCCGATGTAGACCGAAAGCCTCTGCTGCATATCAGAATCCTTCAAACTCGTCGGCCTTGGTACGAACACGTTTGGGCAAATTGTCCTGCATCAAAGCCAATCCGACCCGATCCTCCATCGGAGACAGAATTTTGTCGAACGATTCAAGGCGATCAAGAATCGCCAGAACTCGAAACACTGTTGCAAGTGCAACAGTGCCATCACCTTTTTCGATGCGCTGGTAGGTGGCAATCGACGTGCAAGCCTTCTCAGCCATGTCCATCTGAGTCAATCCCCGCTTGCGACGAGCCAAAGAAATATATTGACCAAGTCGAGCACAAAAAACGTCCACGGACTTGAAATACACGCGTTCCCGTTGTTTTCGTGCGAGTGCTGTAGATGGCTGCTTCATACTTTAAAACATTTTTTATGATGTCTAAACGAACAGTATACTACTTATAGCTTGTCTATTTTGTTGCTATCGATTCTTGCAACAAGCTCTTTCGACCTGAAACCGATCCGATATCTTTCAAGTCGACCTACCTTGACTGCCTGTTATTTGTTAAGACATTATATTTAATGTTTTATCTCAATAAAAACTTTTTTTACGATGTTTGAATCTGCGCTTGTTCCTAGATCCGCAAAGATTCCACAGCAAAACGCGCGGTATCGCGTGTCTTCTTCGGCTTGCACTGCCTCCGACAAAAACTATTGTGCAGTCTGATCCGCCGCCAACTTCAGTCCGAAAAGAATCTGTCGTTGCATCACCAGTGCATCGCGACACGCAAAGAAGACGCACCCCTGCCCGGGGCTGCGAACTTCCCTTAGCACGTGCCCTTGGCCGGGATCAATGATTTCGCCCAGCAGATCGTCTTTGCAGACAAGGTCTCCCGGCTTCACCAAACAGCGGAAAATACCAGCGGCTGCGGCATGGACATTCACAATGTCATCGTCACGCAATTGCTGCGCAGGAACCCCCTTTGGCACTTGGCAGGACAGAACACCCCGCTGAACCAAAAAGCGCAACACGGAATTGACAGCAATTTCGGCCGACACAACATCAATGCGATCCGTTTCACTCGTCAATATCGTGTAAGCCCGGGTGTCCCATATCTGCCAGTTGTAATTAAGTGTCGTCGTATCGATCGGAAGCGGCTCGCGCACGAAAACATAGGGAAGCCCGAAGTCACAAGCTGTCTGCGCATCACTCCAATCGGTACTCATCATTCGCACGTGCGGCACAAAATCGCCTCGGAGATAAAAAGAAGCGAACTGAATGCCCCACTTCCACCCGATCAGATGTTGAAACAAACCGGAGGCAATGCGTTGCGTTGTTTCGCCCTTGTCGTAACCGGGAAACATGCGATTGACGTCGGTATCGTCCATTGCCCAGAAACGTTTTCCGATGTTCACGGAAGACGGGTTGACGCACGGGATGACTTCAACGGCGTGCCCCGCTGTCAACAGGCCTTCTTGTTCAAGCGTCTTGAGTCGTCGCACCAACTGAGAGCAGATGTAGAGCTGCTGAATTTCGTTGCCTCTCATGGCCCCCACAATCGCAGCCGATTTCTCACCCTTACCGAAACGATAACCCGTAATAATCATCGGCTCGCGGTAAAGAGAAGGCATCTCAAAAATCCTGATGCGCCTCATTTAGCCGCTCCTCTTCCTTTGTGAACTTCTTTGAGCCCAGATTGCAGCGCAGCATGCGGCGTCGCTTGGCCTTACCCGCTTTCTGTGCCCGAGCCATAAGCTGGTTTCTCTCCTTGAGCTTGGCATCGAGATATTGGGCATAGCCCGTGAGCTTTTCACCCAAACATGTACCGAAACGGTTTCCCGTATCGTCCGTTGCCACTTCCGTCAATCCAAGATCCAACGCGCGACAGAACAATTTCCCATGGGACGCTTTCGGTGAATCAATCGGACGGATATCCGCCTTGCTCATAGATTTCTGCACATGAAGTGCCATGGTTCCATCCGGGTGTTTGACGAGCTTGAGCGTGCTCGAGACCGGTACGCTTCCTTTGACGTAGAGCGTCAAGCGAACACCGGGCGTAAGCGACATCAAATCCAGTCGCACTTGCTCTCCGACAACGGCAGCTTTGTAGCACGAGCAGTCAAACCAAACGCTCGCGTCCCTGCCGTGTTTCGGTCTTTTGCCTTGCTCGTCGTGAATCGTGCGCACCATCGCTTTGCACAATCCCTTGCGGCTGGCGACGGACTCTTTCTCAGTGTCCGTCACGACTGAGGGGCATTTGCCGTCAAGCATCGTGAAGAACGCCTCAGACAGAGAACCGAGAAGAAAATGCACGTAGCGCTGCTCGAGCTTGTTGAGACGGGCAAACCAAGCCTTTTTGCGAATTCGGCTCAAAGCGTTGGCTTGCACAAGACGCCAATAGTTGGAAACGGTGGCCGCTGCGGTTTGAAGCGCCATCTTCCAATGACGCGCTTGCAGACCGTAGCAAGAACGGTACTTCTCCATCACCAATGCGTCTCTGAGCTTGCGCCAGCGGTTGCCGATGCAAAAGGCTCGGTGATCGCGTGTGAAAAGAAGATCAATGAAGTGCTGGCGTTCTTTGCCGAAGGCTCTCAGAAGTGCTTCCAACTGCTCCCGGTTCTTTTCGACCGAGGTTTCGTCCAGACAACGTACCATGGTGCGGTAAGCGGGAAGCTCGGCGGCGTTGCCAAGCTCCTTGATTCGCTTTGCGTCGACAAAATGTAGATCGGCCAGTTAGGTCTGCTGCATGGTCGGCTTCTTCCGGTACTGCTGAGAAGGAACTTTGATCATAACTCAAAGACTTTGTGTTTTGTTCTTGTGACTACGTTTTCCGTATAGACGGGCACAGAAACCAGTCATCAGCGTCACGATATCCTTGGTCAATTCTTCCTCAAAGGTTTTGGGAGATGCTTTCTCCAAAACTCGCATGTCCGTCCCGGTTTTGCGGCACATCAGCCGAATCAATGCAGTTCCGAAACGCAACAACCGATCTTCGTAGACGACAGAAAGAGTGTGAACGTGACCTTTCAAGATGCGGTTGAGAAGTGCCCTGAGACCGGGCTTGTTGCAGTTAAGACCGGAGTCGATGTCGGTGATGACTTCCGAGCAACCGGCCTGCTTGAGACGTTTTGCCTAACGAAGCAGATCTTCTTTTTGATCGTGGGAAGAGACGCGGGCATAACCAAGATGCTTGCGCTCGACACCGCTTGCCACCGGATTCAATTGCAGATCGAATCGACGGTGACCGCCAAACGAGCGGCAGGCTACGGCAAGAAGGCCTTTCTCAACCCAACGGCGAATAGTGCTGGGCGACACACGTTGCTATGGAACCCGTTATGGGAGATTGGTTAGATTTTTAGTCAACTGGCAAAACCCTTGGCGCCGGCAACATTATGTCTGGGTGCAAAGTGAGGATTTTTGTTGGGTTGCGGTCGATAGAGCATACTGCCGCAGAAATCCGTTTGGCCGTGATGCTGCTCGGCTTCGACAAATTCGATATTCATCTTTCGCAAAATGCTGCGAACGGCATCCTGCTCGCCTCTTCTGTCTTTCGTGCGCCAGCAGTCCTGAACTGTCTCTCAATGGTTCCAATAATTAGGAATAGGGTTTCAATGTTTAGGAATCAAGGGTAAACCCGCCCCCGTTTCAATTGCTAGGAAAGTGGGGTTTCAGTAAATCGGAATCACCGATCCAAAGCGTCAAATTTTCCAGCTTCTTGTCCAACGCTACCAAAGTAAGGAATCAGACTTGAGAAGAAAGTCAAAAATGCTCATGTGGTATATGCCATCTTCGTCGTAGGCTGCCTTAATCGGATGGCCGACAATGATGATTTTCTTGAAAGCATCTCGAATGGCCATTAGAGAAGCCTTCTCTTGTCGGAGCTTTTCTTCGTCTGCCATGCGGTATGCCGATTGTACGTATATGCGGCGGCTTCCTTGGTTGGCAACAAAGTCAACCTCGAGCTGTCTGCCCAGGCTTCTGCCGTCCTGCACGCTTCTTTGGTTGACGCAGCCGACATCCACATCGTATCCTCGCAGGCGCAATTCGTTGAAAATGATGTTCTCCATCAGATGAGTTTCTTCCACCTGCCGGAACTGAAGTCTTGCATTGCGCAAACCGACATCTTCAAAGTAATACTTGTGCGGAGTGCCGATGTACTTACGTCCTTTAACGTCGTAGCGATGCGCCGCAGTCAATAAAAATGCTTCCTGCAAATAACCGATGTATGTTCTAACCGTATTGACGGTAATGCTGGATTTCAAACGACTCTTGAATGTATCGGCAATTTTTGATGGATTAGTCAATGTGCCCGTGCAAGAGGCCATCACATCAATCAATTCTTCGAGTTCTTGCGGCTTTCCGACTGAATTACGCTCAACAATATCCTTGAGATATGTTTCATCAAAAAGGCGCTTCAGATAAGCTGCTTTCTGCTCCTCCGTTGCCATGCCAAGCGTCATCGGCATTCCACCGAATGTGCAGTACTGCGTCCATCCGGAATAGACGTCTCCGTCATAAGCCCTCATAAATTCGCTGAAAGACAAAGGAAAGACATGAACCTCATCGCCTCTTCCGCGAAACTCCGTCAAGACATCTGAAGACAAAAATTTTGAATTGCTTCCTGTGACATACAAGTCAAGATTCGGTTCGCGGAGCAACGAATTAAGAACCTCTGAAAAATCAGCCAGCATCTGAACCTCGTCAAGCAGGACATAGGTACGCCCTGTCTGATTAATTTTTTGCTCTAGATCAGCAAAAAAAGCCTCCGGATCCCGAAGATGCCTGCTCTGCCATCGGTCGAATTCGTAGATAAGAATATTCTCCGGTGCCACGCTGCTTTCAAGCAGATGGCGCTTAAAGAGATTTAAAAGCAGATACGACTTACCGCAACGCCGAATTCCGGTGATAACTTTTACTAGTCCGTTGTGCTTGCGTGCGATCAGCCGGTCCAAATAGAGCTGTCGAACAATTTCCATAAAACACCATCAATGATATTTTTATGTAATTTTACCTCTAATCATCAACAGCTCGATCAAAGCGTAACTTCTGATTACTCTCTAAAGACCGCACTGAGTGCATGCACCAACTTGATGCATCACAACTGCCTATGACGCACTAAGACGGTGCTTTTCGCCATCATTCCGCCCTTTCTTAAGCTTTCCCGCGTCTCTACTTCCTTCGGCTTAGTTATCAGGCTTTTCCAAGCAAAAACTAATCAGTAACGATTAGCTTTCTTAGTCACTAAACCTTACCCATTTAAGAATCGTTTGAGGGTTCTCCCTATCACGCCCAAAACTGGCACGCTCCTTGCAACAGTTATAGACAAAAGGCGCGCACTCATTCACGCGCACCGAGAAAGATCACACACTCAAATAGGAGCCTGATATGAAGCACACTTCCCGATTTGCCCTTGCAGCCGTCGCCGCCGCAGTTCTTGCCATGAACGCAGCCACTGCTGCGGAGCTCACCGGAACGCTTAAAAAGATTCAGGAAACCGGCTCGATCACGCTCGGCTATCGTGAAAGCTCTGTGCCGTTTTCCTACCTAGGCGCCGACGGCAAGCCGGTCGGCTACGCCTTTGAGGTTTGCCGCAAAGTTGCTGAGTCCGCACAGAAAGAACTCGGCCTGTCCAAGCTTGACGTCAAATATCAGGCCGTAACGTCTGCCAACCGCATCCCGCTCATCCAGAACGGTACGGTTGACATCGAATGCGGTTCAACCACCAACTCTCTGGTTCGTCAGCGTGAAGCTGCTTTCTCCGTGAGCTACTTCGGCATTCAGGTTTCTGCCGCCGTCTGGAAGAACAGCGGCATCAATTCGATGAAGGACCTGAACGGCAAGACGATTGCCGTCACCTCCGGCACGACCTCTGTTGCGCTCATGAAGAAGTTTGAAAAGGAAAACGGCATCCGCGTGCGCTACATGATGACCAAGGATTTTGCCGAAGCCATGCAGCTCGTTGCCAACAAGCGCGCCGACGCCTTCGTTCTTGACGACGTGCTTCTCGCGGGCCAGATCGCAAACTTGAAGAACGCAGCCGACTTCAAGATCCTCGACGCGGCTCTTTCGGTCGAACCCTACGGCGCCATGTTCCGCAAGGATGATCCGCAGTTCAAGGCTTTGGTCGACAAGACCGTCACGAACATGATCAAGAGCGGAGAACTCGAAAAGCTCTACAAGACTTGGTTCGAATCTCCCATTCCGCCCAAGAACGTCAACCTGAACTTCAAGATGAACAACTACACGAAGGAACTCTTTGCGAATCCTTCGGACAAGGGCATCTGATACGAAGTTTTAAGCCGGGGACGGTCTCAGTGGCGCCAACGTTGAACCGCCCCGGCCTTTTTAAAGATTCATTTCCCGCGGTTGCGGCAGTCTCACCCCGGACACCGAGCTGCCGCACACTAAAAGAGGAAAGTTCAAATGGCTCTCAATTTCAATCTGAACTCTCTGTTTGAGCCCGCACTGCTTGCCGACGAACCCTGGTGGTCATACATTCTGGGCGGCGCCGGCTGGACGGTTGCACTGATGCTTTCGTCCTTTGCCCTCGCACTGGCTCTGGGCGTCATTGTCGGTACGCTGCGAACATCGCAAAATAAATTTCTTAGCACGATCTGTGAAGTGTGGATCGAGCTTTTTCGCAATATTCCCCTCATCGTTCAGATTTTCGTCTGGTTCTTTGTCGTTCCCGAATTCATTCCCTGGTACAAGGATTGGATGAACTCGGTCGATCCCGTTTATTCGCAGTTCCTGACGGCCTTCATCTGCATGGGCTTCTTCACATCCTCTCGTGTGGCTGAACAGGTCCGCGCAGGCATCGCTTCCGTCCCCAAGGGACTTCCCAACGCTGCCAAAGCCTTGGGCTTTACGCCGGTTCAGACCTACGCCTATGTGATCCTGCCGCTTGCAATGCGCCTTATCGTTCCGCCGCTTACAAGCGAAGCCATGAACCTCGTGAAAAATACCGCCGTGGCGCTTACGATCGGTCTGCCGGAACTCACGATGCGAGCCAATGAAATGGGCGAAAACACGTTCCAGTTCTTCGCCGCTTACATTTGGGCAACCATCATCTATATCGTGATTGCGCTCGTGGTCAACAACGTGATGCGCGTCGTCGAGAAAAAGAGCGCCGTCCCCGGCCTCATTCTTGCCAAGTAAGAGAGGAGTTAAGCCATGATTGATTTTTCCTCGATTACAAACTCCTGGGGCTACATTCTCGAAGGCGTCAAGTACACGATCGAACTGACGGTCATCACGGCCATCGGCGGCTTGATTCTCGGTACGGGTCTGGCGCTTTGCCGCTTGTCGACATCAAAGATTCTTTCGGAGTTTTCCAAGCTCTACACCAACTTGATGCGCGCTGTGCCGCTTGTGCTCGTGCTCTTCTGGTTCTTCCTACTGATGCCTGAAGTTTTAAAGGTGCTTTTGGGCCTCGATCATCCCGTCATGATCGGCGCGGAGATGACCGCCATCATCACGTTTGTGCTCTTTGAAGCGGCCTACTTTGCAGAAATCATGCGTGCCGGCATCCAGTCCGTGAGCAAAGGGCAGATGTCCGCGGCCATGGCGCTCGGCCTTCGCTACGGTCAGACGATGCGCTACGTCATCCTGCCGCAGGCCGTGCGCAACATGCTGCCGGTGCTGCTCACCCAGACCATCATTCTTTTCCAGGACACCAGTCTGGTGTACGTGATCAGCGGCAACGACTTCATGGGCGCCGTAAGCAAGATCGCTCAGCGCGACGGTCAGCTCGTCTTGATGTACTCCTTTGCCGCCGTCTGCTACCTCACCGTTTCCGTGTCGCTTTCGATGCTCGTGCGTCGCCTGCAGCGCAAGATCGCCGTGGCTGCCCGCTAAGAGCACAAGGACATCGCACAAAACCGGAATTACAGGATTAAAAGAAAAATGTCGATGATTGAAATCAAAAACGTGAGCAAGTGGTACGGAGACTTTCAGGTTCTCAAGAACTGCTCGGTGAACGTCGAAAAAGGCGAAGTGGTGGTTGTCTGTGGGCCATCGGGCTCGGGCAAGTCCACACTCATTAAGACCGTCAACGCACTTGAACCTTTCCAGCAGGGCGAAATCCGCATCAACGGCATTTCCGTGGGTGATCCCAAAACGGATCTCGCAAAACTGCGCAGCCACGTCGGCATGGTGTTTCAGCATTTCGAGCTCTTTCCCCACATGAGCATCCGCGACAACCTGGCGCTTGCCCAGATCAAGGTGCTCGGACGCGACAAGGCCGAAGCCGAAGAACGCGGCTTAAAACTTCTCGATCGCGTGGGTCTTTTGAAGCATTCGGAAAAGTTTCCGGGTCAGCTTTCGGGCGGTCAGCAGCAGCGTGTTGCCATTGCCCGAGCGCTTGCCATGGATCCGATCTGCATGCTCTTTGACGAACCCACCTCGGCGCTTGACCCCGAGATGATCAACGAAGTGCTTGACGTGATGGTGGAACTTGCTCACGAAGGCATGACCATGATGGTGGTGACGCACGAAATGGGCTTTGCCAAGAAAGTGGCCGACCACGTGATTTTTATGGATGCCGGCGAAGTCATTGAAAATCTTCCCTCGGACGAATTTTTCAATAAGCCGCACACGGAACGTGCGCAGAAGTTCCTCTCGAAGATTCTCAACCACTGACCAGAAAAATTTTTCGATCTATTTTTTTTAGCCTTTCCGGGTCGCTCCTTCCCGGAAAGGCTTTTGTTTGCTCTCTATAGCCACAAATAAGCCATCGGCAACATGTCTTTGACAAGACATCGCCAGAAAACAGCCTTTGCTTGAAAAACTCAATCGGAAGATCCGTGCTTGCCTAATGTTCGGTATGGCTGCCTGCCACCGCACCGATGACCGTCGGCGCCGATCGCATCGCAAAAAGAAAGCCCAGAAAGACGAAAATGGCAAGTCCCCACAGGGACGCTCCCGCACCGATAACAGCCCCCAGCGCACCCATGGCCACCGGGAAGGTTGCTTTGCTTGAATTGATCAGCATCAGCCGCAGTCCGATCGCCTCCCCCGTGCGTCCCTTCGGAGCCAAACGGTAGACAAGCGACATCATGTTCGGAAGCGACGCACCCAGTCCCAAGCCCAACAGGAAAGCGCAGGCCATAAGCGGCAATTGACTTTCAAAGAAGGGAAAAAGAACAAAAGCGATCGCGGAGATCAGCAGCGTCAGCGCAATCATGATCCACTCGCGCATGTGCCGCATCAGGTAAGGCATCAAAAGCCGCACGGCAAAGGACGCCGCAGAGAAGCTTCCGAGCACCCAGCCGATGTCCGAAGGCGAAAGCTTGACGGATGCGCAGTAGACAGGAATCAGCAGATTGCCTACTTCCCAGGCGACTGAAACGACGACGGAACAGACCAAGACCGCTCGCATGGGCGGGTCCCGGAAAAAGTCCATCACCTTTTGAGGATGAGTACCTGCCGCTTTTCGGGCGACGTTGCCGACTGCCGGTAGCACATGCCGCATGAACGGCAACAAACACATCAGACCCACGAAGATCGGAGCGCCCGCCACCCAACAGTAGAAACTGGCAAAGCCGAAGTGCTCAATCATGTAGCCCGTGATGATCGGCGTGAGCAAGCCGCTCAAGGCCGTCACGATCGAGAGAAGCGTAAAGGCCAGCGCTCTCGTCTCGTTGGTGGAAACGTCACCGGTGAGGCGCTGTACAACGGTGTTGGTGAGCATAAAGGCCGTGCCTACAAGAATGCAGGCCGAAAAGAGCGGCCAGAGGCCCGCTGTCTTGGTGGGGAAGATGAGCGTCGCGGCACCGGCTGAAGCCGCACAGAAGATGGCCAAGGCTAGCGACGGTCTCGGTCCCGAACGATCCAGCCACCGCCCGGCGGCAATGGCGCCGAATGCAGGAAACAAGGCGACGCTTGCGAGCATCGCGCCCACTTCAAAGGAACTCGCCCCGTGCTCAAGTGCATCGAGCGTCACGCAAAATCGCATGCCGGTCGTGCAGGAATGCAAGATCAGCAATATGAACAGAACTCGAGCGAGCTTTCCGTACATTACGCCGTCACCATATGGATTCAGCCGGCATAACACCGACATAAAGGCATCTCTTACTGATGCTACGCCCGAATTCGAACGCGAGCAAAAGGCATTTGCCGCAAACAAAAAACCGAAGGCGCAACTCCAGCGTTTTAGCGCCGGATACACCTTCGGCATGAAACCATGTCAAATACGGCAACTGCCGCCGTCACTAACAATCAAAATGAGTGCGTCAAACCGATCGAGGCAGCCGTACGGTTCGTGGTATTTTCATCTTTGTTGAGCCAGCCTTCGCCTTTAGCCCAAGAGACGACAGCGTAGCCCATCGTGCGGTTGCTGAAATAGTAGTGGCAGCCCAGACCCACGGCGTAACGCTTGAAGTCGCCGTCCTGACCTGACGGTGCTCCCTCGAACTCGCCGTCCTGGTACTGCACCTGAGCAAGCCAATTGGCCGAACCCACGGTGTAGCGGACACCCAAGAATCCGGAAATCGCATCGTACGCGTCCGAACTCGTCTTCAGGAGATCCGAATCGAAGTCGTCTTCGTTCCAGTTGGCGTCGCTCATGCGGCGGTTGTTGGTGAAGTAGTTCAAGCCCGCATAGAGCGTCGTGGCACCGCCCCCCGGCGTCCATGTGGCAGCAAGCTTATAGCTGAAGGCATCTTCCCAGTTCTTCGTATCGTAATCGGTTCCGTAGTACTCGGAACTGTCACCGTAGAACTCGGCTTCAACCGCACCGATTACCTTGACGTTGCTGCCGTCCCAGCGCAGCGCCACATTGAGCCACTTGCTGTTGTTGACCCAGCGATCGTCTTCGTCGTCGGCTTCGTTCGTGAGCGAATACTGCACGCCGAGCTTGGCACCCGCAAACGTCGGAGACACGTAGTAGATCGTGTTGCTGTGCACGTTCCAGACGTTGACCTGAGAGGCCTGGATACCGGCATCGACGTAACCGGTTTCAAACGGCTCGAAATCCCAATACCAGGACAGAGAGCTCATACCGGACGAAAAGCCGCCGACACGACCGAAACCGAGCGTACCCCAGTCGCCCGTGAGATAAATCTGTGATTCGCGGCTGAAGATTTTGCCGTCTTCGGCCTGAGCTCCCGTATCACTGTTAAAACCTTCTTCCAGAATGAAGCCGACAGTGAGATCGTCGCCAAGCTTTTCCGTGCCCTTGAAACCGAAACGAGGACCGGCATAGCTACCGCTCGTCATGGCAAACGAGTCGTCGCCACCTTCGGTGTGCTGATAGGTAAAGCCCGTGTCGATGACGCCGTAGAGCGTTACGTCCGCCGCCAAGGTTGCACCGGAGAGTGTGCCCAAAACCGCAACTGCGGTGAGTGTCTTTTTCATGAAGTTTTGATCCGTGGAGTTGTTCTTCGCCTGCGAGCCCCGTCCCAAAACGAAGCCCGCAAGGAAGATCAGGAGAAACAAAGGATGTGAATTATGACCGAATTACTTCAGCGTAGCCGGATCGAGCGTGCGCAGGAACTTGATGTCGTTTGTGTAGATGCGATCCTTCGTCACGAACGAAACGGTCTTACGGTAGGCGTTGAGGAACTTCGTCGTACCTTCGCCCACCTTCTTGCCGTCCTGCATGCGCATGTTCATGGCCTGCGTGGTGTGCAACACTTCATAGCCATAGAGCTCGTAGGCGATATCAACCATCTTGCTCAGACGGTCAGCTGCCACGTTGACGTTGCTAAACGTCTCTTCGAAGCCGATGGAAGTCGGAACGCCGCAGCCCATCACGTTGTTGGTAAGAGCCATGGCTTCGGCGTAGAGGCCGGACATGGACTGAGCAATGTTGGCAAAGTCGTCGCCGCCCTTGTTTTCCTTGGCAACGAGGTACGTGGGCAGGTTGGACGCCTTTTGTTTCACTTCTATCAGTCCGCAGAACGCAAACTGTCAACAGCTATAAACGCATTTTTCAGGAAACGAACATAACGCATGAAACGAGATCCCTCGCGTGCGTTACAACTCCCACGGATTTGTTATGCGTCTTGCAACAAGAGTAGAGTTGCGCCCCGCGTGAGTGTTGATTACCACTCACCTGGCCGACCATCAGTGCAATAGGACCTCGCGCAACAGAATCATCTGCTCTTCCCGCCATGCCATCTTCTGCCATCAAAGCAATTTTCACAAAAACTTTTGTCGCCATCTCGCTCATCAACATGCTCGGCTTGGCGGGCTACTACGCCATTTTCGTAGTCAGCACACAGTTTTTGTCGGAAGTGTTTCATGCCTCTACCGCTGTCGCGGGACTCGCAACAGGCATCATTGTGATCGGCTGTCTTGTCGGACGATTTTTCACGGGCAGCATTGTCCACTCGGCAGGCTATCGGCGTGTGCTTTTCTGCGGCGTTTTGCTGTATTTACTGACAAATGCCGCCTACTTTTTTGCCGACACGCTTGCGTTGATTTTCCTGGTGCGTTTCGTCTCCGGTGTGGCCGTCGGTATCGTAGGCACAGTCACCGGCACGATCGTGGCGGTTGTTGTTCCTACCCAGTTTCACGGCCGCGGGATTGCATATTTCTCCATGAGCACAGCTTTGGCACTGTGCTTTGGGCCGTTCATCGGCATTGCACTGGTTGACACGCTCGGTTACGAGGGAATCTTCGCAATCGGTACCGCCATGGCGTGCGTCAATTTGCTGCTCGTTCCGTTCGTCAAGGTTACAGTCCAACGCGAGCTTGACCATCACAAACTCACGCTTGCCGACTTTATCGAACCCAAGCTCATTCCGTTCAGTCTTTTTGTCTGTGTCGTGTGTCTGGCCTGGGGCAACATTCAGGCGTTTATGGCAGCTTATGCGCGAGCCTTTGATGTCGTTGCGGCCGCCTCTTCATTCTTCCTGGTCTACGCCATCGCGATACTTCTTTCTCGCCCGTTTTCAGGAAAAATCTACGATGCTCACGGAGCACCGATCATCCTCTACCCTTCTCTTATTTTGCTTACAGCCAGTTTGGCGCTTCTGTGGGGCGTACATGAAGGCTGGTCCGTTTTGTTGGCCGGCGCTCTGGCCGGTCTCGGATTCGGCAACTTCCAGTCCGTAGCTCAGGTTTCGGCCATCAGCATGGTGTCCCGCGAGCGTTATGCCCAAGCGACAAGCACCTTCTACATCTTCTTTGACTTGGGGCTAGGTGTGGCGCCTTATCTCGCCGGCTATGTGGCGCCACACGTCGGTTACGACGGCATCTACGGCTTAAACGCTATCGTCGTGATGCTCTGCATTGTGTGGTATGCCGTTTTGCATATGCGCGGAGTGCTCTCCAAGCGTCCGTCTCTGGGGCAGGCAGTGGATTTTTCCAAGCGCGATTGATCAGAGGACGAGTTTCCTGGCTCGCACCGGCATTTACCGCACCGTACTTTGCATGAAAACGCAACCGTACTTTATTTTTATCTGACTAACGCCAGAAGACCGCCTGCGTGAGCTGGCGGATGAATGGCGTTCGAGCTTTGGTGAAAGTATACAAAAATCCTTCTTTTTGGTAGGATCGCGTGTATGAAAGTCAAATGCGCCTACAAATTCGAACTCATTCTGAAGCCCGAACAGCGGGCTAAGTGTGCTCAGTTTGTGGGTAATTGCCGCTACGTCTATAACAAGGCAGTTGAAATTCAGCTTCGGCAGCTTGAAACCAAACAGCCGTTTGTTTCCTACAAGGAACTGGCTTCTCAGCTGGTTGGCTGGAAGAAGGACGATTCAAGTCTCTGGTTGTCACAATCACCGGCCCAGACCTTGCAGCAGACACTCAAGGATCTTGACCGAGGACTGATGCGCTTTAAACAGCGTAAAGGCGGCATGGTTCGGTACAAAGCCCGTGGTGACGGTGACTCGTTTCGTCTGCCTCAGCTTCTTGACGGTGACTTTGACGAGGCCAACGCCCGTATCCGCATTCCCAAAATCGGGTTTGTACGGTATCGCAAATCACGCGACATTCAGGGAAAAGTCAAAAATCTCACGATTTCCATTGAAGCCGGACGCTGGTATGTATCTGTCTGTACGGAGATTGAGAATTTTCAGCCACAGGCAACACGAGACGGTGAAGTCGGTATTGACCTTGGCATTGTCCGTACCGTTCAGTTGAGCGACGGCACGGTCTATCGGCTGGACGTAAACGAGATCAAAAAGCTCGAAGACAGAATCGAGGTTTACCAGAAGCAGCTTGAGAGTAATAAAACCTCAAGGCAGAAACTGGCAAAACTGGGTAAAGTGGCTGACTTCGACAAAAAAGTCCCGAGCCGCAAGCGCAGGAGACTGAAAGAAAAAATTGCCAACTTGCACCGGCGCATTCGCAATATTCGCAAAGACTTCATGTTCAAGACTGCCAGAGCCATAGCGCAGAAGTATGGCTGGGTGGCAATTGAAGATCTGCAAGTTCGGAATATGACGAAGAGCGCTCGAGGATCGATCGAAGAGCCGGGAACCAACGTGAAGGCAAAGAGCGGCTTGAACCGTTCTTTGCAGCGCGTTGCCCCCGGAGCTTTCCGGCGAATTCTTGAGTGGCAGGTTTTCAAAGCGGGAGGGTATGTGGATGCTGTGGCACCGCAGTACACCAGTCAGACATGTCCGCACTGCGGGCATGTGGCAAGTGAAAACCGGCCTACGCAGGCGCTGTTTTGTTGCGTGAAATGCGGTCTCACGTCCAATGCAGACGTCGTAGCCGCAGAGAACATTTTGAGGAAGAGCCGGGCGGGCTCAGATCGTCTGTGAAGTGAATCCCGTTAGGGATCAACAACAGAAACCAACCTGCAGCAGGCAATGCCTGCCGGCAGGAATCCCCCGACGTGAGTCGGTGGGAGGACGTCAAGCAAAGTGCACTTGTTTTTTGATGCGAGCTGGCAGAACTCATGACCTACAAGGACACAACGCCTAAAAAGGAATTTTTGCCATTGAGCCTGTATGAACTACAGGGCAAGAGGTCCGAGCAAAAACCGTATGTGCCGACCGGAGAGCTCTCGCGTGGCGCGCTTTCCTCAAGAACGCCGGACGAAATCTGGAAGCTCATCTGGCAAGGCTCCTTCTCGGGAGCTGCAAACAAATAGAAGCAAAACCGCAACGGCTTTTTCCGAAATTTACTCCAAGCCCCAATCGAGCATGAGGCCATACAAACCGGCATCCGTAATTTGGCAAACTTTCAAAAGTTCCTGACGGTGTTGTCTTCACGCATAGGACAGGAGTTTCAACTCAATACCGTCGCCGCAGAAGCCAGCGTTGCCGCTCAAATCGCCAAACAATGGCTTTCAGTTGCAGAAAGCGCCGGAGTCATCTCCCCGCTACAAGCATTCCCGGGGAAACGGTCGTCAAGCGCCCAAAACTTTTCTTTACCGACACAGGCTTTGCCGCCTGGTTATGCAAAATTCCGTCCGCCGAAACTCTGAGCAAGGTCTACAACAGCGGCAGTTTCTTTGAGAACTTCGTCATCATGGAAATTCTCAAAAGTTGGATTCACAACGGTGAAGAGCCGCATTTCTACTACTACCGCGACACGCGATTCAATGAAAATCGACCTTCTGATTTTCAACGGCACGCACTACCATCCGATCGACATCAAGACGACCGAAAGCCCGCAGGCAAGCATGATCAAAGTCTTCGACTGCATCAAAGGCAACACAGTCAAGCGCGGCTGCGGCGCACTGATTTGCATGGTTCCCAGGGCTCGGTATCTGAGTTCAGACGTCGTTGCCCTCTCCGTTTGGGATATTTGATTGCCGACTTTCGCCGATTGGTTTGTACGCTAGCCGATGGGAACCTTGCTCAAACAAACAGAGGCTTTCTTCAGCACGCTTGTATGGACTCACGGAGCTTTCCATTTTGACTCTGCGGCTCGTTATTTAGCCTTGCGAGACAGCATCAAACAGCTGCCACTCCAGCCAGCAACCGGCGGCAAAGACATCGGTCATCCTTTTGCGAACATCGTCAGATGCCGCAGCTGCCAGTCTGTCCGCTAGTGCGGTAGCTTTCCGGGCAGATACATCCGCAGCCTCCGAACCCATTCCTTCAACCCAGTCTCGGAAAGGATTACCCTCAATGACAGCACCCGGTCTCAACGCCTTCCCGAACTCATTCCATACCCAGAAGCATGGCAAAAGAGCCGCCATGGCGATCGACGGTTCAGCATCCCGTACGCAACGCGTCTCAAAATCTTGATACGCCAAAAGCTCCGGCAACGGAACAATCTTTAGGGAATCAATTTTCTGACCGATCAAGCTACCTGCGTAATCAATTGTCCAAACGCGCATGTCTCTCGTTTCCTGGGCCCATTGCTTGAGCGCTTGAACTTCCTTTTCAAAACCGCGGCTACGAGATAAGCGAACAGCCAGATAATCAAGGCACCTTGCGTAATTGTCGAGATAGCCAATATTCTGGCAAAGGTACGCCGCAAATTTTTCTTTTGCCAACGTACCTTGAAAAACCCCTTGCAAAAATGCGTGCCTCTTGACCGCCTCAAGACTTGGATTTGCTGCGGAAAAAGCTTCTGCACTCCAACCCGATTCAGGCAATGCTGCCAGTACGCTCCCGGCAGATACCAAACACGTCGCACAGAAAGCAGCTTTCAGACATTCTCGGCGAGACAACATGGCGGGCACCTCATTTACCGACATAAACAACAAAAACCACTCGCGATTATTCACCAATTTGCTATTAGCGATAGTAGCTGCCGAGCATTTTTTGTTGGACTGACTCTTCTCAATTTATCGTCTGGCCCGGGCATTTAGCGGTATCAGAAGGTCTCGTAAAGCTGGGTTGCGTGTTGATCATGAACATAAAAAAAACGTCAATACGAAGCGTGCGACGTTGTCATCCAGCCGATTGGGGATATCGACTCTGATCCTGCTACAAGTTAGAAAAATAACTGACCAAAGAACAACAAAGGCCGCATCCGATAAAAAATGGATGCAGCCTTGGCCGTTTAGCAGCAATTTTCGTTTGTGCTTCAACGTTCCGGGTTGAACTTTGCGTCGTACTCCAGAAGAAATTTCGCCAAAGCCGGATCATTGAGATCGGCAAATAGCGGTTTGCCGCCGTCTAATGCTCGGATCGCGTCCAGATCCTGAGCAGAAAGATCAAAATCATCCAATGTCAGATTTTCAACAAGACGCTCGCGGTGCACCGACTTCGGAATCGCAATGATGTTTTCTGCCATCAAAAAGCGCAAGGCTGTTTGCGCCGCCGTCTTGCCGTATTTGGCACCGATTTGCGTGAGTGTCGGATTCGTAAAGATGCCGTGCTGACCTTCGGCCAGCGGTGCCCATGCCATTAGACGCGTTCCATAGGAAGCCATCAACTCGCGCATACGCTGTTGCTGCGTAAACACGTTGGCTTCCAACTGCACCACGGCAGGTTTAACGTCCATGTTTTCAGCCAAATCGACAAAGCGGGCATCGTAGAAGTTGCTCAAACCGATGGCTCGCACTTTGCCGGCCGTTAGGGCCTTTTGCATAGCTCGATAGGTGCCGTAGTAGTCTCCGAAAGGTTGATGGATCAACAACAGATCAATGTAGTCGGTCTGCAGCTTTCGAAGCGATTCATCAATGCTCTTGGCCGCGCGCTCGTCGCCGGCATTGGAAATCCACACCTTGGTCACGAGGAAAAGCTCTTCGCGGGCCATGCCGCTCGCCCGCCAAGCACGACCAACACCTTCTTCGTTGTAATAAGCCTGCGCTGTATCGATCATGCGGTACCCGACGTCAAGCGCGTTGCGCACGGCCGTTTCGCAATCCTGAGGGGCAATTTGAAAAACCCCGAAACCTTGCAACGGCATCTCGACGCCGTTATTGAGCGAAATCGTTTTCATGGTGTTGCTTCCTCTTCAATCATGAATCTTGTAGGTGCCGATCGCACGGACGGTTGCGAGATCCATGTCGTCGTAAATGGGACTCTTCTTTTCGTCCAAAGCGGCAATAGCCGCCATTTCCGCGTCAGTCAATCTGAAATCGAAAATGTTGAAGTTTTCTCGAATTCGGTCAATGCGCACACTCTTGGGAATCACGACCACGCCGCGCTGATTGAGCCAGCGAAGAATGACAGCGGCGACGCTTTTGCCGTGAGCCGCCGCAATGTCTTTGAGCACCGGTTTGACAAAAACGCCCTTCTGTCCCTCTGCAAAAGGCGACCAGGCCTCGTGAACGATGCCTTCTGCCTTCAAAAAGGCATTGGCATCCTGCTGCTGTTGGAAAGGATGCGTTTCAATCTGATTGACGGCGGGTTTGATTTCGTTGTGCAGGAACAAATCCTGCAGACGTTCGTTCGAAAAACTCGTCACACCGATCGCGCGAATGCGCCCTTCCCTGTGCAGGCGTTCGAGCGCGCGCCAGGCTGCGTAGTAGTTGCCATAAGGTTTGTGCAGCAGATACAGGTCGATGTAATCAAGCCCGAGTTCCGACAGAGAACGATCAAAACCGCGCAACGCGTCGTCGTATTCATAGTCCTGAACCCACAGTTTGCTTGTCACGAAAACGGATTCACGCGGCAGACCACTTTCGCGGATCGCCTCGCCCACTTCGCGCTCGTTGAAGTAGCTGGCTGCCGTGTCAATCATGCGGTAACCGACTTCGAGCGCCTGAAGGACCGCTTGCTTCGTTTCACTTTTTGCGATCTGATAGACTCCGAAACCAACGGACGGCATCATGACACCGTTATTCAGACGCATTTCCTTCATCTTGATCAATTCCTTTTTCTTTCATGGTTTCACGCGACTATCATCGCTTGTTACACGCCTGAAATCCTAGGAATTTTCTGTTGTTGCCGGAAGAGCCAAATCAGAGAAAAAATTTCACTTTTCGTTGTTTTTCAGTTGAGCCATGCAAAACGACACTGAATCCAATACAACCGAATTCGATGCCGCCTTACGCCTCTATGACGACTTATCGATGATGGTTCGCGACATCGGTTCATCTCGCATCATGCACATCGTGCTCACGCAAGGAAGTCTGAGTTTCTTGCACCAAACAACGCGCTACAACGCCGCACCCGGCGACTACATCATTCTTCCCAACGCGGCACTTGCGCAGGACTTTGCAGCTTCCGGCGACTTCAAGGCGCTCCTTTTTTCGCTGTCTCCCTCCATCGGCAATCGACTGGCAATTCGCTCCAACTACGGCATCATCGGTCACCTGTCCTTACTGCAGAACCCCGTGATGCGCCTTTCTCAGCATGACTTCGAGCGTTGCCGATCCGATATTGAGCGGCTTTTTGAGCGAACTCGTGACACGAAGCACTACTTTCACGACGAAATGGTGGGCCATCTGTTGGCCGCGCACATCCTTGATCTCTACGACATCCACGCACGAAACTGTCTACCCGAAGACTTTCCGTCGCGCGCCGCGGAATTGCTGCGCCGCTTTACCGAAGAGTTAGCCAACGGCAGTTTTCGTCGGCACCGCAATCTTGAGTGGTACGCCAAAAAACTGTGTGTGACGCCGCACTACCTTTCTGAAATCTGCCGACGCGCAAGCGGACGCAGTGCGGGTTACTTTGTTGATCTCTTCACTTTGCAGGAAGTTGCGCGCCTTCTTTCCGACAAGCGTTTATCGATTGCGCAGATTGCCGACGAACTGTCGTTTTCATCGGCGTCGTACTTCACACGATACGTCAAGAAGCACTTCGGTATGTCACCAAAAGCCTTCCGCAAGGCCGGAACGCTTTGAAACTCACTGACGAAACAAGCGGCTCTCCCACACTGAGAAAACCGCTTGTCTGAACACGAATTTTGTTCGGTTAAGCAACAAAGCTCCACAGAGCCAGAAGCACAACCTGACCCGAGAGAATTCTCAAAAACATCGCCAACGGATAAACCGTTGAATAAGCGATCGCCGAAGAGTCCTTCTCAGAAATCGTGTTGGCATACGCCAGCGTCGGAGGATCGGTCGTCGCACCGGCAAGAAGTCCGACGATCAGGTGGTAGTTCATTGAGAATTTGAGGCGCGCCACGATTCCCGTGATGATGAGCGGAACAACCGTAATAATCAGCCCCAACGCCACGTAAAGCACACCGTTGCCTTCAAGGAATGCGCTGACAAACCGATCGCCTGCGCTCAAACCCACACTCGCTAAAAAGAGCGCAATCCCCATTTCGCGCAACATCAGATTGGCCGAGTGAGTTGTGTAAGTAATCAGCTTAAAATGCGGCCCCCAATAGCCAAGCAGGATGGCCACGATCAAAGGCCCGCCGGCAAGACCGAGTCGAAGCGGCACGGGCATGCCGGGAATCGCGATTGGTAAGAAGCCTAACAGGATACCCAACACAATGCCCAAAAAGATTGAAATGATGTTGGGATGATCAAGCTTTTGCACCTGATTGCCCAAACGATCGGCAAGGCGCTCGATTGAGCGTTGCGGACCGACGCAGTAAACCTGATCGCCCATCTGCAAATGCAGATTCTGGTAGGGAAACAGCGTCATGCCAGCACGAAAGACGCGCGTGATGTTGACGCCGTCGTAGCGGCTCAAATGCAGCTCGCCCAAACGCATTCCGTTGACCTGATCCTTTGAGATCAGAATATTGCGGGCAATCAGAGGCGAATGCGCTGTGGCAAGATCAATGTCCTTTTCTTCCTGACCAAAGAAGGCAACAATGGCCGCCTTGGACTCAGCTCCGGCAACGATCCTCAGCTTGTCGCCCACAAAAACCTGTGTGTCCGGGCTGGGACTTGTGATCACGCCATCGTGCAAAACGCGCGAGCAGATGAAGGGCCGACCGATGAAGTCTCGGATGGTGCGCATCGCCTGACCGTTGATGCCGGCGTTGGTCACGGCGACGTGAAAGAAAATCGGAGCATCACTGTTGGCGCTCGCCTCTTCGTCCCAATGCCGATCTTCTTCCTTGAGATTGATGCGAAACATCTTTCTTAAGATCACCGCCGTGGCAATGATGCCCACCACGCCCAGTGGATAAGCGCAGGCATAGGCAATGGCAATGTTTTCGCCTTTGTAGCCCAGCATATCTAGCGCTTCTTGTGTTGCCCCGAGGCCCGGAGTGTTCGTCACGGCACCGAAATGAACACCGAGCATTTGAGGTAGCGTCACCGTCCCTTGCAAGAGGAAAAAGAGCGCTATGGTCACCACCAGACTCAAACCCACCGCAAGGAGTGTCAGAAGATTGAGCTGCACTCCCCCGCTCTTAAAGGAGGAGAAAAACGACGGTCCGACCTGCAGGCCAATGAAAAAGACAAAAAGGATGAGCCCGAAATCCCGCAGGAAGTTAAGAACGGTACCGTTGACGGTGACGCCGGCGTAACTCACGCCCAGAGCAACGAAGAGAACGAATGTGACGCCAAGCGAAATACCAAAGACCTTGATGCGCCCCAACGCCATACCGAGTGCAATCACCATGGAATACACCAGCAAAATATGACCGACCGAATCGGCATCCGTCAGAAGTTGCATTAACCAATCCATGGTCATCTCCAGTTCGTCTTTTATTCTGTCGTTTGCGATTTCAATGACAGCAAAAACAACCTGCTCAATGTTGGTATTCTAAAAAAACGCATGCGCCCGGAATCAAGCAGCATGCGTTTGAGGAACAAAAAAGACTTCAGCTTTGTTTCGTTGAAAAGGTCACTTCCAGCCGTAGAACTCGGTCACCGTCTTCCAGGCGATCTCGCGCAGGAATTTGGCCGTTTCGGGGGCCAGCGGCTTTTCGCATTCGCCCAGATAGTTGATGTCGGCAGGAGTACGGTGGAACAACGTGGAATAGAGCACGGCACCATAGAGATAGCTGCCGGCGGCCGACGGATGACTCTTATCTGGCATGTACATCACGAGATCGGGCTTAGCCTTGCGCACTTCGGCAAATGCCAGACCCACAGGAACAACCATCATCTTGGCCTTGTTGGCTATTTCGATCGTATTGTCGGCAAGTTTGCGAATATCGTTGGGCTTGTCCTGCTTGGTCCACGTCATGACAAGAAGCGGCGTGCTGCCGGCGTTGCGAATCGTGTCAGCGTGAGCAACCGCATACTTCTCGAAATATGGAAGACGTTTCTTGGACGTGGCTGCAGCCGAATGGCCCTGCAAAAGCACCACATCGAACATGGGCTTCTTCAACTTGCCGTTTTCAACAATTGCGTACGGATCCTGTTCGTGCGGCTTGAGGTAATAAGCCACATCGTGGAAAGACAAAGCGCCGGAGCTGATTGTCAGAAGGCGCGTCTTCATATTTTCCTTCGGAGTACCCGCCCGCATCATCCCGCGCAGGTAAGTGTGAACACCGCAGTTGTAAAAGGAGTACGAGTTACCGATCAAAAGAGCCACTTTCGGCGAGGATGCGAGCGGCGTGGTGACTTCGGGCTTAACAGAGTTATCCAAAGCCATCGCGGAGCCCATCGTCAGGCATCCGGCCAAAAGGCAAGCGGTCGATTTAAAAAAAAAACGCATTTGCAAATCCTCGCAAGTAATGAACGGTTGAAAAAACGGAACTCAGGTGCGATAAAGCATGTTTCGATCGTACTTCCGACTGTCTTTCGGCAAACCCACGACGTCAGAGACCTGAGCCTCGTAAGAATCAAACAGCCGCTGCATTTCCTTGGCGTACCACTCTAAGAAAATTCGCACGCGCTTCATGTGCCAGGCTTCATGGCTTGCCACGATGAAACACTCCACGGGCGGATGAAACCAACCGGGCAAAATGGCAACCAGACGGCCGGCCAAAAGATCCTCGTAGATCTGCACCAACGGCATATCCACTGCTACGCCCATCCCTTCAAGAAGCGCATTGCGGATTGCCAAAATGTCAGTAGAACGGATGCAAGAAGCGTATGTGATGGGGACGGAACGATCCCCGCGATACAAAACTTTTGTTTCTTCTCGTACGGGGCCGTTGTAGACAAGCCCCGTATGCTGACGAAGACTCACGGGGTCAATCGGCATGCCGTGCTTTTGGATGTAACCTGGGCTTGCGACAGGCAAATAAACGTTGCGTCCGCGGCTCATATAGCAAAGGCCGGGCAATGTCGGCTCCCCCGTAATGGTTGCTACGTCACAAAGCCCTTTTTGGACATCGGCGGGCTTCAGACCTCCCAATATTTCAACGGTGATGTCCGGGTGGATGTCATGAAACCGCTGCAGCAGCGGCGTTAAGCGGCGCGCCGCAAAGCCGGGGGCCGACGACAGCCGAATATTGCCCGTGAGAGCGCTGTTGTCGTCAATGATTTTCTGCATGAGTGAGTCGTGCGCCCGCAAAATCTGCGTCATGCGTCTGACCACCATCTTCCCTGTTTCGGAGAGCTCCATCGGTCGGGAGTTGCGCCTGATGAGGTCACACCCCAGCGACCTTTCCAGAGAAGCAATGCCCCGAGAGATATTGGAAACGTCAACCTCAAGCAGGTTTGCGGCAGCCAGAAAAGTTCCCGTTTTGGAAAACGCAATCAGATAGCGCCATGCCGTCAAATCATCCAGTTTTGTCACCTCTACCTCCCGTTTTCTTTTATTTTATGCGGTCGCATTGCGGCATGTTTTGCGCAATACGCAAAGTTAGTTTGCTTGAATGCATTTGTAGAGTTTCATTCAGCGGCCGATACTAATGTCGATTCCTCAAAAAGAGCTTTCTTTTGGAGCCAAACAAAGTGATTCACGACGAGTTTTACTGGATTTCTCAGATCAACAAAGCAAGCGTGGTGTCAAACAGCGAAGAAAAACTGCTTGACGAAACCACAGCAAAACTTGCTGCGCGTGGCATCGTGACGGTGGAGCAGCAAGCCGAAGCGGACACTTCCAAACGCGTCAAGAAGTACATCGCTTATGAACCGATGGTGATTGCAGCCACGGGTCCCGAAGTGACGATTCTGCACGCCGGGCGCTCGAGTCAGGACATTCTCTCCACGATGCGCGTGGCCATCTTGCGCGAACAAACGATAGCGTTGTGCGAGGCGCTTGATGCTGTGATTGGAAAGATTCTTGCTCTGGCCGAAGAACACCGCGACACGGTCGTGCCCAACTACACCAACGGTGTGGCAGCCCAGCCCAACAGTTACGCACACTATCTGCTGGGATTTGCCGCCGCATTCCTGCGCGATCGCGAGCGCCTCAATCAGTGCCTTGTGCGCTACAACGAGTGCCCGATGGGCGCAACTGTCTTAAACGGTACGGGTTGGCCTCTGAACCGCGACACGATGGCCAAACTGCTCGGGTTTGACCGTCCGCGCCTCAACGCCTTTGACTGCACGTGCGAAACACCCGTTGACTTTGCGCTCGAAGTGTCGTCCGTTGCGGCTTCCATAGGAGTGCACGTCGGTTCCATGATCAACGACATCATGGTTCAGTACGCCCAGAGCCGTCCCTGGATCATTCTGCAGGAAGGCGGAGAAAACACGTATGTGTCCTCTGCCATGCCGCAAAAGCGCAATCCGGGGCTCATGAACAACTGCCGCGGCGACGCAAGTGATGTCGTTTCTGAAATGACCGCGGTCTTTACCCGCGTGCACAACCTCGTGCCCGGCATGGTCGACGGCAAGAGCGTGGCCAAGAACGGCCGCATGACAAAGGCCGCCATCTCCATGCTCGAGCGCTTCCTAAAGGTTTTGAACGCCCTTCGCATCAATCCGGCGCGTGCGCTTGAAGAATTGAACAGCGACTGGACGGCTTCTCAGGAAATCGCCGATCGTTTAATGCACGACCACGGACTGCCTTTCCGCATCGGCCATCACGTCGCCAGCCGCATGGTTTCCTGGGCACGCGCCAACAACGTTTTGCCGCAGGACTTCCCGTATGAACAGATGCAGCGCATCTACGTTGAAGAAATTCGCGAAGAGTTCCCGGAAGGTCCCGAGGTGCTCCCCATGAGCAAAGAGGAGTTCCTTGATGCGCTTGACCCGCGCAAGATCATTGCCAACCGTAAGACCAAGGGCAGCGCCGCTCCCGCTGAGGTTGACGCGATGATTTCCGGGTTCACTGAAACGCTGAAAGAAGAACAAGCCAAGACCGGCGCTTTGCGTTCCAAGGTCGAAAAAGCGATCGGTGAACTCGAAGCTGCATTTTCGAAATTTCTTTGATTCCAAATCTTAAGGAGATCACACTATGTCTTCGGTATTGCCACTGATTGCCGTGATCGTGACGGTGATCGCAGGCTGGGCGCTCATCAAGCGCGTTCAGACGCATATGGTGCTGTTGTTTGCCGGCTTGGCTATCCTCATTTGCGTGGCCTTGGCCGGCACGGGCTTCCTGCCCAAGGGAGTCAAACCGTCGGGTTTCTGGCTTTTTGACATCTTTGCGACCTTGAAGTCAATTGCCACCAAGCAGAGCTCGGGCATCGGCTTTCTCATCATGACCGCCGGAGGCTTTGCTGCCTACATGGACCGTATCGGTGCGGCCAAAGCGCTCGTTGACGTGGCAGTCAAACCACTGTCGGCACTCAAGGCACCGTATCTTGTGCTGGCATTCGGCTACATCGTCGGCCAACTGCTCGTAACCGTGATCCCGTCGGCCGCTGGTCTGGCAATGCTCCTTTTGGTGGCATTGTTCCCGATTCTCAAGGCTGTGGGCGTTTCAGCCGCAGCCGCTGCTGCCGTCATCGGCACCTCGGCCGGCATGACCTTTGCACCGACGGCCGGTACCGCAAGCCTGGCTGCCAAAGTGGGCGGTCTTGATCCGATCATCTATCTCGTTCAATACCAGCTTCCGCTGGCTGTTCCGACCTTAATCGTTGCGGCGATTGCACACTACTTTGTGCAACGTTATTACGACAAAAAGAATGACGATCAAGTCGCTGAAGTTGTCGAGGTTAAAAAAGTTGATGTCCCCGTCGTTCCGAAGTGGTACGCCTTCTTCCCGGTTCTTCCGATCGCCCTGCTGATTATCTTCTCCAAGCTCGTCGTTACCTCGGTCAAGCTCGATACGGTGGCTGCTCTCTTCATGGTGTGGGTGTTTGTGGTGATCGTCGAATTGATCCGCCTGCGCGATGTCAAGAAGATCTTCAAAGACGGCATGGCCATGTTCCAGGCCATGGGCAAGATGTTCACGGGCATTGTGGCCCTGATCATCTGCGCTGAGTTCTTTGCGACCGGTCTTAAGACATCTGGCCTCATTGACGTCATCATCAATTCGGCCAACGGCGTGGGTGCTGGTATGGGCGTGATGACGGTGATTCTGACGGCCATTGTGTCGTTGGTGACGTTCCTCACCGGTTCCGGTGTCGGTGCCTACTCCTCGTTCGCCTCTCTGGCTCCGGACGTGGCGGCCGGTTTCGGCGGTTCCGTTGAAGCTCTGGTCACCCCGATGCAGTTTGCAAGCGGCATGATCCGCGCCATGAGTCCTGTGGCAGGCGTGATCATTGCTGTGGCCGGTGCCGCCGGCGTTTCGCCGATGGCTATCGTACGCCGCACCTGGATTCCGATGACGCTCGGTTTGATCACGACTTTGATCTTTAACCAGATCTTCTTCGGTTAATCTCAAAACAGCTGTAAAGCTAGGCCCGCTATCCACTCCTTTGGACAGCGGGCCTTTTTTTGAAGGAATGTAGAACATGCAAAAAATTGTGTTCCTACTTTCGGCTTTTCTTATAACCAATTCGGCTTATGCCGCTTCAGCTAGCATCTCCACACAGACTGAAGTTTGGTTTTCTCCTCAAGGCGGTGCCCGCGATGCGATTCTTGAATCCATCGCCGGTGCTAAAAAAGAAATTCACGTCGGCACATACAAACTTGAGGACAAAATAATTGCCCAAGCGCTTGTCGACGCCAAAGACCGCGGCGTTGAAGTATCGATCATCCTTGACGAGAAAAAAAGCAAATACAAGACCAGTCTTAAAAAATGGCTTGTTAAACAAAACGTGCCGGTCTTTACGGATCCGAAGCATTTCCTGTATCACAACAAAGTCATAATCATTGACGGAACCACCGTGCTGACCGGACGCTTCAATTTCAAAGCTGACGCGGAGGAGTCCAACGCCGAGAATCTGCTGCGGCTAAATTCCCCTGAACTCGCCAAGCAGTACCTCACGGACTGGGAAAAACACCGCCGACATTCCGCTCTGGCAAAACCGAAGAGCATGCAGAAATAAAGATTCACTTACAATCTTTTATGACCAAAAACACGTAGCAAATAGCCTCTTTCCGTATGCCTTTTTGCTGATCCGGCACAACTGTAGCGACAAGATAACCAATCAGGTCTTTTTGGACATCAAGCCATTTTAAAGCTCGTGTATAAACTTTTATGTTGTTTTGACATCTCTTTTCTGCTCAATCAAAACAACGTGGCGGGTGCTTTGGAGTCTCACTCTGAGAAGACATCAAAAATTTCGTCAAAGGCAGAAATTGGCAAAAAGTGTGCACGAACGCGCCTTTTTGAATAGACCTCGTTTTCTATGCTTTCCATCAAGAAACAAAACCTGTTTCATCGCGAAGATCTCTTCACAAATGGGAAGCATAATCATGAAACCGCGCAAGCCGTTCAGCCTGGCTGTCGCTGCCGCAACACTGTTGGCAACAAGCTTTTCTCCTTCCGCCTCCGCAGAACTCACCTCCCGCGAAGCAAGCATTGTCCCGATTGCAGCATTTACCGCCAACGGCAATCAGGAACAACTCAAAAAAGCACTTGCCAAGGGTCTCGACAAAGGCCTGACCGTCAACGAAATCAAAGCCGTGCTCGAACAGATGTACGCCTATACCGGATTTCCGCGCAGTCTCACGGCACTCGGCGTCTACGTGAAGCTTCTGGACGAACGCAAAGCCGCTGGCCTGAAAGATACGCTCGGCCGTGAGCCCACTCCTTTGCCCCAGGGCATCGATCTGCACCAAATCGGCACGAAAACGCAAACCGAATTGGTGGGGCGCCCCGTTGCCGGTCCCGTGTACACGTTCTCGCCCAACATCGACACGTACCTCAAGGATCACCTCTTCGGCGCCATCTTTGCCAATGATGTCCTTAACCGGCGCGAGCGGGAACTCGCCACCGTTTCGGCTCTGGCCGCCCTGCCCGCTCCGGCACAACTTCGCTCGCATTTAAATGTCTGCATGAATGTAGGCCTTACTCCAGAAGAACTTTCCCGATTTGCCGAAGAACTCAAAAAAAACGTCGGCGAGTGTGAAGGAACAGATTGCAGGCCTTTACGCGCAACGCCTGGCCGAACTCGGCTACGTGACAATCACAGCCGACGCCACCTACCAGGGTGCCAGCGAAGGTCAGCCACGTCACACTGACAAGCCTCAGTACCGCACGGAAGACATCCACGGCATGGCCGACTTCATCTCCACCTACCCAGGCGTTGACGCCAATCGACTCGGTGCTTTGGGCATCTGCGGCGGTGGCGGCTACACGATCAACGCCGCCAAATCCGACAAGCGATTCAAGGCCGTCGCAACACTGTCCATGTTCAATTCCGGCGAAGTGCGCCGCAACGGCTATATGAATACCGGCCTCGACACAATTGCCGAGCGCCTAAAAGCAGCCTCCGACGCTCGCGCCAAAGAAATCACGACCGGAGAGATATCGTTCGCCGGTACGGTTGACTTCGATGCTCTCACGGACGAGTCCATCGCGAAGATTTCAACCGACCTCTACCGCGAAGGCATGCTCTATTACGGTCGTACGCACCGCCATCCCAATTCGACCTTTACGTACACAGCTTCAAGCCTGATGGACCTTATGACCTGGGACGCACGAGACCAGGTCGAACTGATCAATGTTCCGCTTCTGATGATGGTAGGCGAAAAAGCCGATTCTCTCTACATGACCGAGGAAGTATTTGCCAAAGCCACCGGCACCAAAGATAAGGAACTCTTCAAGATTCCGGGGGCAACGCACATCCAAACATATTACGTTCCCGAGTACGTAAATCAGGCGGTCGACAAGCTCAAGGCCTTCTTCGGTCGTACTCTTTAAAAATCCACTTATAAGCCGTTGTGTCGCAAAAATCTGGCAGTTAGAACTTCACCTCTCACTCTGTCATAAGGCTGCAGTTGAACCGAAGCGCTTCCCTTCGGTTTCGGCACAACGGTCTTTTTCTTCTGACCATTTTGTCAAAGGAACGGACATGCAAAAGCGAACATTCTGTCAAACGCTAGGAGCATTGATTTTCGGAGGATCCGCCATGGCTCAATCCGTCGCCGCCGACAGCAAAAACACAGCCACGAAAATGCGGGTGGCCGTCGTGTACTTTTCCCGCAGCGGCAATACCGCAAGCGTGGCCAAAGCGGTACAAGCCATGACAGGAGCCGACATTTTTGAAGTCAAGACCGTCAAGCCCTATCCGGAGGCCTACAAGCCCACAACGGAGGTCGTCAAGGAAGAGCTCGAAAAGAACATCATCCGAGAAGTTCAACCCATTGACATTGATCTTTCAAAATACGACGTTGTGGTTCTAGCCACACCCACCTGGTGGCACCATACGGCCATGCCGCTTCAAACCTGGGCCAAAGCGCAGAACTTCACAGGCAAGCTTGTGATCACTTGCAACACCCACGGTGGCGGCGGCTTGATGCACACGCGCGAAGACTTTGAAAAGATCCTCAAGCCGACCGGTGCGCGTCTGGGCACACATTTGACGGTGGAAGGCAGTGTGCGCACCAACAGTAAGGAGGTGCGCAATTGGCTGATTGCCAACGGTGTTCTAGCCAAGTAACCGAAAATCCGCCATGCGTCTCAGCCTTCTTCTGGCCTGTTCCTTTTCCACGGCATGCTTTCTCAGCACAGTCTGAGCCATGCCCCCGTCACCATCGTTGATCGGGCAGTTTTGCCGCGGACGGCACAGTGTTGGAGGTCAAATCGACATACGATCCGTACCATCCGGAGGCTGAAACGCAGAGGCTGCACGGCGACCATGCGAGCGTAAGCTACCAAGTGCCGGCACAGGCTTGAGCTCTGCCGTTAGTCCTCCTGCACGGTGCCGGTCTATCTGGTGGATCAGCCATGTCGCGGCAATGCCAGAAGAAGCACGGTAGCCGGACAAATCTCCACCGCTCCCGAGGAAGGCTTCTTTTTCGGGCAGTTTCGAATGGGATTGTGGCCGAAGTTCAACAACAGATCAGCATTCCCGCAAAATGCGAAATCTCTGGATCAGTTCTTCCGCCAGATGACGCCCAATACGGCGCCATACGACGCGAAGGTCAACGCGAATGCTTTGTCCTCCGTATTTGAAAAAACGGGAGATGCCGTTTTTGTGAGGCATTCTCAAGGCTGCGGCATCGACTGGCTGATCAGCATGCAAAGCGATCGTGTCAAAGGTATCGTCGCCTACGAACCGGGAAGCGGCTTCCCGTTTACCAAGAGTGAAGTGTCCGTTCCCATCAAAAACGCGGACTTTTTCGGAAACATGAAAGCCGAAGAAGTGTCGATGGAAGCTTTCTTGAAGCTCACGCGCTTTCCCATCGTGATTTTCTACAGCGACTACATGACCAGGCATCCGCACAACGACTACTGGCGGGCAGCATCTGAAATGGCTGACCTCTTTGCAGCTGCGGTCAACCGTCACGGCGACGATGCGAAAGTGAACCGTCTGCCCGATATCGACATTCACGGGAATTCGCACTTCCCGTTTGCCGAGAAGAACAATCAGGAGGTCGCCAAAGTGTTCAAAAAATGGCTGGGAGAAAAGAAACTCGACGGCCGTCGGAAATAATGATGCGCTGATCGGTATAACGCCCGGAATTCTCTTTCGAGTCCGGGCGTTCGTTTTTCCTTAGCTTACAAAAAGCTTTGATGTACGCAGTTTAGAAGAAGCCACGCTTGCTTTCAGAAAGCGAAATGTAGATGTTCTTGTGCTGGCTGTAGTGCTCAAGCATCATCTTGTGGGTTTCGCGTCCGATGCCGGACTTCTTGTAGCCGCCAAACGGCGTATGTGCCGGCAGTTCGTTGTAGGTGTTGACCCACATACGACCGGTACGAACGCCTCGTGCCACGCGCAGGGCACGGTTAATGTCGCGGGTCCACACGGCGCCGCCAAGACCGTACTCGGAGTCGTTGGCCATGGCGACAACCTCTTCTTCCGTACGGAACTTGATCACCACGGCAACCGGCCCGAAGATTTCGTTCTGAGCCACCGCCATGTCGTTGGTGACATTGCCCAGAAGCGTCGGCTGCATGAAGGCACCGTCTTCAAAACCGGGCACCTTGGCAGCTTCGCCGCCCACCAGAACCGTCGCGCCTTCCTTCTTGGCCGTTTCAACCCAGCCGAGAATCTTTTCGAGCTGACGCTTGTTGATCTGAGAACCCATCTGGGTCTGCATATCCATCGGATCGCCTACTTTGACGGCCTTAAAGGCTTCGACAAGCTTAGCGACGAATTCGTCATAGATGCCTTCCTGCACAAAAATGCGGGAACCGGCGCAGCAGACCTGACCTTGGTTAAAAAGAATACCGATCTGTGCGCCTTCGATAGCCTTGTCAATCTGGCAGTCATCGAAGTAGATATTGGCCGACTTGCCGCCCAATTCTAGCGTCGCCGGAATCAGACGGTTAGCCGCAGCCTTGGCAACGTCGTAGCCCACTTCGGTGGAACCCGTAAATGCAAGCTTGTCAAAGCCCGGGTGATCAAGCATCGCCTGACCGGTCGAAGCGCCGCGTCCGGTGATGATGTTGACGACACCGGCCGGGAGCACTTCGTTGAGAATTTCACCCAGTACGAGAAGTGAAAGCGGCGTCGTAGACGAAGACTTGATCACCACCGTGTTGCCGGCGGCAAGTGCCGGGGCGATCTTCCATGCGCCCATCAACAGCGGGAAGTTCCACGGAATGATCTGACCGACGACACCGATCGGCTCGCGCAGAACCATGGAAAGAGAGTTTTCGTCGATCATGACGGCTTCGCCCTCGTCGGTACGCAGGCAACCCGCAAAATAGCGGAAATGGTCAGAAGACAACGGAACATCAACAAGCGTCGTTTCACGAATCGGCTTGCCGTTGTCCTGTGTTTCGACGGCGGCGAGCTCCTGCGCACGCTCGTCAATCTTGTCAGCGATCTTCAGCAAAAGCGCTGCACGTTCGGCCGGCGACTTTGCCGCCCATGCCGGAAATGCCTTGCGAGCTGCCTGTACGGCACGATCCACGTCTGCGGGCGAAGCATTGGCACAAACAGCAAGCTGTTCGCCGCTGGCCGGATTCGTCGTCACAAAGGTTTCACCGTTTTGCGCATCTACCCATTGCCCGTCAATCAGCAACCCATATCGTTCTTTGATGTACTTGGCCATTTCAAATTTCCTTTCTAAATCAATCGTGCGGAAAGCGTTTTGTTCACCTGCTGCTAAACAAGGCTCTGCCGCTTGAGGCCTATCGTAAAACGAGCTTGAATACCGGTTCAATACGTCAATAGTCGAAACCGGTCTCCCACCATCGACCTAAGATTTCTCACTCAATTCCATACCGAGTGTCCTCTCAGATCGTCCTTTGAGACCAATTACGGCGTTTGTCAGTTATCCGTAACAACCGGGCCGGAACCCCCGAACGGCGCTATTTCTCATCAATTGCTTTGTTACTTGCTTGAAGCAAATTGAGCAAAAGACGTATTGACTCTCCTTTCGGACAATCAGAAAATCCCTACAGCTCGCTATGCAAGCGTTTGCATAGAGACAATCAATCTGGAGATAGACAAAATGAATCTGATGCGTATCGGCCTTACCGCCATGATGACCGCGGTCCTTTCGATGGGCATTGCCTGCGCCCAGGAACCGGTGGATCCGCAGCCCGCCAAGCCGCTTACTTACGTACACCCGTCCTACCACAAGGTAACGCCGGATGTGGCCAAGAAGATGATGGAAGAAGGCGTGGTTCTGATTGACGTTCGCGAACCCGATGAATTCGCAGAAGGTCATGTCAAGGGCGCCGTCAACGTGCCGATGTCGGTTTTGAAGCCCGGCATGAAACTGAAGGCCGTTCCCAATCTCAACGACAAGGTTTTGGTGCAGTGCAAGTCGGGCGTCCGCGCTGAAAACGCTTCCAAGATCTTGATTGAAACGGGCTACAAGAACGTTTACAACGCTTACGGCACGTCTCAGTGGAAATACGGTCTCGTGAAGTAATCGCCTCACAACTCGCAATTCTCAAGACCCGTAATCGGTCGGCAAACGCCAAAATGCGGCTTGCCGGCCGATTTTGTTTGTAGTAACGCAAGTTACGGCTTGGTCGTCGTGTGCGAGAACCTGACGTTGGCAATCATATTCTGGTTGCGTTCCGACGTGCCGGTTTTGTGCACTGTCACAGGCGCCTGACCGGCATTGCCGTTGCCCCACTGGACCTTTGCCAAGTACAGCACACGAGTGCTCCAGTGAAGCGTACCTTCGAGAAAAACTGTGTAAGTACCGGCGGGAACAGGCTTGCCTTGTTCATCGGTTCCGTCCCTGGTGTAACGCAAAGTTCCGTTTGAAGGCGTGGCGCCGCTTACCGCATCAATCTGAGCGGAGGTCATTTGGGAAGGATTGAAACGCGCCACCCAAGTCGGTACAGCGTCCGGCCGCTCGGAAAACCCGCGCGTTGCGGTAAAACGCGTCACGAAAATCGTGCGAACAGGCCTGCCGATCGCATCTTCCACCCAAATCGCGTACTGGCTCGAGGCAATACCGCCTCGTTGATAATCGAAGGTTATGTCAAGGCGCTCCGAGGACACTCCGGTTTGCTGCGGTTTGTCGGCCGCAAGCGTTTTTGCCGCCGACCAAAAGTGAACAGAGTGCGAAAAGAACGGTTGCGGAACGGAGGTTTGCCATGGATGTCTTCCTGATCCGAAACGGTTGCCGCCGACGATGTCAACCGAAAAGTTTGTCGTAGGCGATTTTGTCCGAGCCGCGAAGTTCCACGAAACCGCAGCGAACATAACCTACCTTTTCAAAGACATGCTGCATACGTGTGTTGTCCGGACTCGTGTCGGCGCGCAAGTAGGTTACGCCCTTTTCTTTACAGATCCGTTCACATTCAAGCAAAAGTACGCAGCCCAGCCCCTGTCCGCGATAGTTGGGACTGATAGCCATACGGTGCAAAACGCCGCTCGGCTCCTTGGAGCGCCATTGTCCCTTGATTGAATCGTAAGCAGGTTCACCGCCGAAGTCGATGCAAATGTAACCTGCGACATGACCGGATTCGTCCTTGAGCGCATAACCTCTGCCAGCTTCAATGTCGGAGGCAACATGTTCGCGCTGAGGATAGTCGGACGTCCACTGGACGAAGCCTTGTTTGCGCTGAAACTCACGTCCCTGATCAATCAGATCGTAACAAGCATCAACCTCGGACAACTGAGCCGGAAACAAAGCAAACATTGACGAACTCCAATCTCGTATGTACACACGGGTTTCGAGGGCCGTTTTGCACCTCTGAAGGGCCTGCGTTGTATGAAACTTTCGAAATGTCGACAAATGGCCTACGGCGTCACGCGCTGAAGGATTTCCGCTGCCGCTGCATGAACCTGCGGAAGATTCAATAACGTGTGCGGCGCCTGCGGCAAAAGAAGAATCGAAGCGTTGGGATTGTTTTTCAGCGCTTCACGTGCATAGCCGAACGCCGCATCGTTGTCGAGGTACGAATTGGCGGAACTGAAATATTTGTCGGCCAAGCTCATAACGTTGAGAACAGGAAGGTCGTCAGGTAGCACAGACCGCGGCACTTCTACGTGATAGTTGGACTCGCACGACCAGGAGAAAATCAACTTGGCCTTTTCCCGAATCTGCAGATTTTGGGAGTCAAATCGCGCAGCCGCCACTCCCCCTTCGCTGGTGCCGGCCACGGCGTATGTACCGGCAAACCAAGGCTCGGCAAAAAGTTTGTTAGCGCAATAAAGAAGTTCTTCGCTGCGCATTGAGTGCACCGCTTCGTAGTCGCTTCTGGCTACGGGAGAAGTGTAAGTGATGCGGTCTTTTGTTTGCATCGAATCGGGCGCCACAACTGCCCAGCCGGTTTCCTGCGCAATGAAGCGGGCGAATTCGCGAATCGCTGGCGTGATACCAGAGCTGCCGTGCGCAAAAATCAAAGTCGGATAACGGTCGCTGAAGCACTCGTTACCGGCTGCCGCTGGCGTCGTTTCAATCACGTGTTCGGGATCCTGCTCCTGAGGCAACACCAAAAGCGCGTTGTCCCAAACTGCCTTTAATGTCGCTTCGTTGTGCTTACGAACGCTTCCTTCGACCTTCCCGGTTAATTCGATAGCCATCTTTCTACATCTCTTTCTGAAAGATTGGGCCGACCGTACGATCGACCCAAGCAAGTTAGAACATCACCGTCACTGTAATCAACATCGTAACGTAGCCGACCAAACACGGAATGGCCGTGCGCTTGACCATCGTCAGCGGATTGACCTTGGCAAAACCGGCCACGATGATGACGACGCCTGCCACGGGCGAAATCGCGCGCAGCATTTCGCTTGCGGTGTGCATCATCAGCATGATCGAAATGCCGTCGCTGTTAAGGTGCGCGGCCACATCCGGAATGATGTGCGCAAGGCTCGTGAAAGCCGCTACTCCAGAGCCTGTCAACACCGTCACCACACCGATAACGGCAGACAAGAACACACCGGTGCCAGTTTCGCCCAGGCCAATGTGTTTGGCGCCTTCAATGAGCATGTTAACAATGCCGATGTTCTGAAGACCCGTTGCAAAGAACGCCGCCACAAAGATGAGGCCCACCGTGCTCGTAAGAATGCTGCCCATGCCCTTGAACATCGCAAAGCTCAGATCAAACGACTTCTTGGCGTCGCGTCTCACGATCAGATCCACAAAGAAGGAAAGCACCCAAGCGATGAACATGGCCGTGGCCACATTGAGCGTGATGCTCTGGTACACCATTTTGTTGAAGATCAGCAAAAGCACGATCGGAATAATCGGCAGCACGGCGTATATCGCCGGAACATTTTCCAGCACCTTGCGCTTTTCCTCGAGTTCCTGCAGGTCGGCCGTTTCACCCTTGATGTTGTCGTGCTTGTCAAACCACCACTGAACCACCACGTGAGCAACAGCCATTGCCAGAATCGTAGGCACGGCCATCGGCAGTTGGTACTGGACCAAATACTGGATGGGATCAAGGTGCACCAGTTCAGCTGCCATCACCGCCACACCGGAGGCCGGCGCATAACCGATTGCCAGCACACTTGCAACCACAGCTGCCGCGGCAAGGCTCGAGCAGCCTACGCGGATGATCAAGGGATAAACCGTCACGACCATCAGCATGGCCAGGCCCGCTGCCGACGTAATGATGAGTCCCAAGCAGTGTCCGAAGATAAAGACTGCCGCCAAAATCAGGTAGGGATTCTTAATGAGAGAAAGCGGCTTGGCGCAGACCGTCACGAAACGATCCGAGGCGCCGATCGCCTTCATGTATTCGGCAAAACCGCCCGAGACAAGAATAATGAAACCCACGCCGGCAATCTGTGTGCGCGAAATCGCTCGCAGCAATTCCATAAAGTCAAAGCCGACAAAGCCCGTTGCCGCTGCGTTTTTGGGCAAAAACGATGTCAAGCCCCCTGCGACCGCAAGGATGTTGAGCGCCAAACCGCCCAACAGCAGCACCATGTTGACCTGATATTTCTTGACAACGGCCCAGCCGGTCAAAAACAGAATCACAATGCCGATCCATGGAAGGATGCTCTGCATAACCGATCTCCTGTTGTGTTTTGTTGTGTTCGGAAAGTCTAACAAACCACACACGCTTGACGCATCCGAATCTAAGAGAAACAAAGGTCATTTAAGGCCTTGTCGCCTTACAGTCAGATCCTCCTGAAGCACATTTTTTGCATTCAATTTTTCTTTGGAAAATCTCATCCAAACGCATTTGGCAAGTCCATCTGTTGTAATTTTTCCTAGGGTTTATACCCCCACCCAAGCACTTTTTTTCACTGTTTTCTTGTTAGTCAAAAGTCCTCGGTGACAAGATCGACTCCGTCCGAAGGGACTTCGCCGGGCTGAGCTATGTCTTTGCAAGAGTCCATAGCTCATGTTCCAGCCCGGCGGTTTTTGCAAAAAATTTTTTACTTGCAGGTCTTAATGAGACCAGGAGATAAAAATCATGAAAAAGACTTTGGCTGCTGTTGCAGTTCTCGGTGCTTTCGCTGGCTCCGCTCTGGCTGCTGACGTTCAGCTCTACGGTATCGTGGACACGGGTCTGCGTTATACGCACTTTGATGCTGACTCTGCTGCCGCTGGTTACGACGCCACTGACTCCTTTGGAATTCAGTCCGGCAACCAGTCCGGCTCCCGCTTCGGCTTTAAGGGCTCGGAAGATCTTGGCAATGGTCTGACGGTTGGCTTCATCCTTGAGAACCAATTCAACTCTGACGACGGTTCTCTGACTGATGACGATCACTTCTTCCGCCGTGAATCTTCGCTCTTCCTGCAGGGCGGTTTCGGTAAGGTTGCAATGGGCCGCATGGGCTCCATCAATGGCGGCACGAGCTCCTGGGCTAAGTATGGCGTGTTGTCCGCGTTCGGCACGTCCTGGGACTACTCCGCTCAGGCTGGTTCCTGGGCCATCGGCGGCGGCTTGTGGGACAACATGATTGCCTACGAAACGCCAGACTTTGCCGGCTTCAAGGTCTTTGCTCAGTACGGCATGGGTACCAACGACGCTGAAAACGAATCCCGCAGTGATCGTTACTATGCTATCGGTGCCAGCTACGCCAACGGTCCTCTGAATCTGTACTTTGCTGTTGACTCCATCAACTATCAGACGGCTGATGCAGACGGCGCTTTGGCAAATGCAAGCGACATTGACGACAGTCTCACGATCACCTTCGGTGGTAATTACGACTTCGAAGTTTTGAAGCTCTTCGCCGGTGCTCAGTACTTTGACGAAATCAAGCTTGGAACTGGGACGTGGGCGCGGAATTTCGAATCTCGATAAAAAAGCCCGAATTACGAGGCCTGCGCCCTTAATCTGAATTGATAAGGGGATCGCATCCCCAGCTGTGAATG